>Ga0081539_10000055_pt1 | contig 257359 bp, 226 predicted proteins | sample TabmetS4T2R2_FD_71023 | JGI IMG/M metagenome (GOLD analysis project Ga0081539, IMG submission 71023) | Tabebuia heterophylla rhizosphere microbial communities from the University of Puerto Rico - S4T2R2 | ecosystem: Host-associated > Plants > Roots > Rhizosphere ... | reverse complement strand
GATACTTCCTCGGCATCGACCCGCGCCTCATCCTGGGCCTGACCGAGTCCCTCCCCACGGGCCCCGCGCCGACTGCGCAAACCGGCGTGCCCCAGGACGAAGCAGGCCAGTTCATCTCCGCCGTGCTCGGTGAAACCGAGGACACGTGGTCGGCGATCTTCCAGCAAAACGGCAGGGAATACGTGCCGCCAAAGCTCGTGCTCTACACGGACCAGGTGCGCTCCGCGTGCGGTTCCGCGAGCTCCGCTGTCGGCCCGTTCTACTGCCCCGGCGATCAGCGCGTGTATCTCGACCTGAACTTCTATAACGAGCTCAAGACGCGCTTTCAGGCGCCAGGCGATTTCGCGCAGGCCTATGTGCTCGCGCATGAGGTCGGCCACCACGTGCAGACGCTCCTCGGCACAGAAGAGCAGGTGCGCGCAGCTCAGAGCCGCGCGTCCGAGTCCGAGCGCAACGCGCTGCAAGTGAGGATGGAGTTGCAGGCCGACTGTTACGCAGGCGTGTGGGCGAAGAACGCCGACACCGCGCGCCAGATCCTCGAACAGGGCGACGTCGAAGAAGCGCTAGCGGCCGCGTCCGCCGTCGGTGACGACACCATTCAGCGGCGCACGCAGGGTCACGTGGTCCCGGACTCGTTTACCCACGGCTCGGCACAACAGCGCATGTCGTGGTTCAAGCGAGGCCTGGACTCCGGCTCAGTCCCTGCGTGCGACACCTTCGGCCGCTGAGGCACTCTCACCAGATGCGCACGCGCTCATCCGGCGCGAGATAGAGCTGCTCGCCCGGCTGCACACCGAACGCCGAATACCAGGCGTCCATGTTCCGCACGACTCCATTCACGCGGAACTTCGGTGGACTGTGCGGATCGCTCATCACCTGCGTCCGCACGCGCTCGTCGCGCATCAGATTCCGCCAGCCCTGCGCCCACGATAGAAAGAACCGCTGATCGCCGCTGAGCCCATCCAGCACCGGCGCCGGCTTCCCCTTCAGCGACAGGTGATACGCCTCGTACGCAACGCTGAGCCCACCGAGATCGCCGATGTTCTCGCCGAGTGTGAGCCGCCCATTCACGTTCAGGCCGGGCAACGCTGAGTAGCCGTCGTACTGCAGGGCCAGGCGATCGACGAGTTTCTTGAACGCCGCCGTGTCTTCCGGCGCCCACCACGTGCGCAGCACGCCGCGCGCGTCGGACTTGGCGCCCTGATCGTCGAACCCGTGACCCATCTCGTGACCGATGACGCCGCCGATGGCACCGTAGTTCACCGCCGGGTCGGCATTGGGATCGAAATACGGCGGCTGCAGGATCGCCGCGGGAAATACGATCTCGTTGAACGTGGAGTTGTAGTACGCGTTCACCGTCTGCGGCGTCATGTTCCACTCGTCGCGATCCGTGGGCTGATCCAGCCGCTCGATATCCCGCTGCCAGTCGAACGTTGCTGCGCGCACAGCGTTACCGAACGCATCGCCAGCACGAATCTCGAGCGCGCTGTAGTCACGCCACTTGTCCGGATAGCCGATCTTCGGGCGGAACGTGGCGAGCTTCTCCAGCGCGACCACCTTGGTGGCTTCGCTCATCCACGGCAGCTGCTTCATGCGCGCCGCATAGGCCGCGCGCAGGTTCTCCACCAGGTCGAGCATCTTCGCCTTGGACTCCGGCGGGAAGTACTTCGTTACGTAGAGCTGGCCCGTCGCTTCGCCGATGCCGCGGTCGAGCGCGTCGATCGCGCGCTTCCAGCGCTCACGCTGTTGCGGCTGGCCATTCAGCGTGCGGCCGTAGAAGTCGAAGCGCTCGTCGTCGAAAGCCTTCGGCAGCAGATCCGCGGCACCCTCGAGCAGGTGGTACGTCATGTAGCTGCGCCAGCGAGGAACCGGAGTTTCGCGGAAGAGCTTCCCGAGCGCCTCGACTGCATCCAGCTCGCGCACGACGTAACTCGGGCGCGTGTCGATGCCGCCGGCTGCAAGCTGCGCGTGCCACGGGAAAGTGGGCGCGAGCTTGTCCAGCTCTTCACGAGTGCGCAGGTTGTACGTGAGGTCCCGCTCGCGGCGCTTGGCAATCGGCCAGTGCACGCGTGCAATGGCGGTCTCGAGCTCGACGATCGATTTCGCCTGCGCAGCCGCGTCCTTCGTACCCGCGAGCGTCAGCATGCGCTCGATGTGCGCGAGATATTTCGCGCGGATGTTGGTGAAGGTCTCATCGTCCTTCAGGTAGTACTCGCGATCCGGCAGCCCGAGGCCGCTCTGGGTCAGTGCGATGATGTAGCGATCCGGATTCTTCTGGTCGATGGTCACGACCTGGCGAATGGGCGTGCGCAGGGGCATCTCCGGCCGCCCCATGAGCTTCGCCACGTCCTCGTGCGTACGCGCGGCTGCAATCGCGTCGAGCATCGGTTTCGCAGGTGCGAGGCCCGCGCGCTCGATGGCGTCCGCGTCGAGAAACGCGCGATAGAGATCGCGCACTTTCTGCTCGTTGCTGCCCGCCGGTGCATTCGCAGGCAACGCTTCCACCAGCTCTCGCAGACGCTGCTCGGATTCGCTCGCCAGCATCGCGAACGTGCTCCATGACGTGCGATCGGGTGGAATCTCGTTGGTCGCGAGCCATTTGCCGACGGAGAAGCGATAGAAATCATCGCCGGCCTTCACGCCAGGGTCGCGTCCAGTGAGATCGAATCCCCACGGACCGATCTGCGCAGGCGTCAAAGCAGTGGCAGGTGGAGCAGAATTTTGCGGGTCCATCGCGCGCTCCGGAGATTTCACAGGTTGCGTCGTCGCACACGCTGCGACGACGAGAATGGCCGCTACGGCGGCCGCAATCGACTTCGACATATCGGGAATCCTTGTATTGGGCGCAGCGGCCTTGGTGACGGCCGGCTTGGCATGCGGGCATTTTCGTGAGCCCAACGCTGCGCTTCAAGCGTGTATTTCCGCAGGATACGGCGGAACTCGAGGTCCCGGTTTTATCTCTCGCCTCGGCGCGGGTCGGCCTCGACTCGTCTCATCTGCGCCAGACGGCGATCGCGAACAGGAGCCATCCGGCGATCCACGCGATGCCCCCAAATGGAGGCAGCCGGTGGAACATCTCAGGTGCGCCCAGCGATGTCAGGTAGATCGAGCCCGGAAAAAGCACGATCCCCGCAGCGATGAGTCCCGCAGACCAGCGCAACCATCGCGAGTCGAACGACAACGCAACCGCGCCGATGCCCAGCAATCCGAGTGCGTTGTAGAAGTGAAAGCGCACGGCCGTCTCGAACACGGCGAGCCGCTCGGGCCCGAGTCGCGCCGGCATTGCATGTGTGCCTATGGCGCCCACCAGGACGGCGAGCGCCAGAAAAATTCCAGCCGCAACGAGAATCGTGCGTGCGGTGGAATTCACTTATCGCGCGCGTCGAGCAACGGCTTGATCAGATCGAGCGGCAGCGGGAACACGATGGTCGAGGTCTTCTCGTTGGAGATGTCCGCGAGCGTCTGCAGATAGCGCAGCTGCAGAGCACGCGGCTCCTCGGCAAGCGCCTGCGCCGCCTTCACGAGCTGCTGCGCGGCCTGGGCTTCGCCTTCCGCGTGAATGACCTTCGCGCGCCGCGTGCGCTCGGCCTCGGCCTGCTTCGCCATCGCGCGGATCATGCTTTCGTCGAGGTCCACCTGCTTGATCTCGACGTTCGCCACCTTGATGCCCCACGCCTCGGTGTTCTGGTCGAGGATGCGCTGGATGTCTGAATTGAGCTTCTCGCGCTGGGAGAGCACGTCGTCCATCTCGTGCTGGCCGAGCACGGAGCGGAGCGTGGTTTGCGCGAGCTGGCTCGTGGCCTGGAACACATCCATCACCTGGATGATGGCCTTCCCCGGATCGACGATGCGGAAGTACACCACCGCGTTCACCTTCACCGACACGTTGTCGCGCAGGATCACGTCCTGCTTCGGCACGTCCAGCACGATCACGCGCAGGTCCACCTTCGTCATGCGCTGGATCACCGGCCACAGCAGGATAAGTCCCGGTCCCTTGATGCCGGTGAAGCGGCCGAGCGTGAACGTCACGCCGCGTTCGTATTCATTCAGCACGCGGATGGAGCTGAATAGCAGCAGGCCGACCAGAACGAGAACGACGAGGCCGAAACTCATGCACTTCTCCTGACTTCAACCCGAGAGTGGTTCAACCCAGAGGACCAATCCGTCGACCTGCGTGATGCGCACATCCTGGCCTTTGCGCAGCGGCACGCGCGACATGGCGTTCCAGATTTCGCCGCCGAAACGGACTCTGCCCTTGCCCTCGAAATCTTCGAAGACTTCGGCCGTCGCGCCGAGCATGGCCTGCGAGCCGGTCACCACCGGTCGCTTCATGGAACGCCGTGCCATCCACGCGATGCCGAGGACCACGCCGCCGCCTACGCTGGCCACGCCAGCAATGATGGGCACGCCGATGTTCAGGCCGGGGATGTCCGTGTCGAGCAGGATGATGGAGCCCACGACGAATGCGGTGAGTCCACCGAGACCCAGCGCACCAAAACTGGGTACGAAGAACTCGGCGATCATCATCGCGACCCCGAGGCCGATGAGCGCCAGACCTGCGTAGTTCACGGAAAGGATCTGGAACGCAAAGAGCGCGGTGATCAGCGCAATCGCGCCGACGACGCCGGGCAGGATCGCGCCCGGGTTGTAGCCTTCGAACAGCAGGCCGTAGATGCCGATCAGCAGCAGCCCGTACGCGATGGTGGGATTCGTGATGACGGAGAGCAGTCTCGTGCGCCAGTCCGGCTCGATCTGCTGCAGCGTGAGTCCCTTCGTGGCGAGCTTCACCGTCTCGTTGGCGACCTTGATTTCGCGGCCGTCGAGCTGCGTGAGCAGGTCCGGGATGTCGCGGGCGATGATGTCGATGACGTCCTTCGACAACGCGTCGGTGGCGGAAAGGCTTTCCGCCGTTCGCACGGCCGCTTCGGCCCACTCGGCGTTTCGGCCGCGCAGCTCTGCGAGTCCGCGGATGTAGGCGACGGCGTCGTTGATGACCTTGCGTTCCATCGCGCTGCCGGGCTCGTGGGACGCAGGCTTCTTGCCCCGCTCGCGCGATGACGGGGTGGATTTGTCCGCCGGAGACTTCCCGTCGGATTTGTCGCCTGCCTTGGCGTCGCCGGACTTCGGCGCAGCGGATTTCTCGACGGCGGTATTGTCTTTCTCAGCACCGGTCTTCTCGGCGCTTTCCTTGTCGGCTGCAGACTGATCGTCCTCCTCATTGTCGGCGCCGGGCGCCTCGCGCTCCGGCGGAGGCTCACCGCCGATGGACACCGGCGTCGCTGCGCCCAGATTCGTCGCCGGCGCCATCGCTGCGATGTGGCTCGCGTACATGATGTACGTTCCCGCGCTCGCCGCGCGCGCGCCGGAAGGCGCGACGTAGGTCGCAATCGGAATCGGCGAAGCGAGGATCACGCGGATGATGTCGCGCATGGACGTGTCGAGCCCGCCGGGCGTGTCCATCTTAAGCACGACTAGCTTGCTGCCGCCCTTCTGCGCGGCTTCGATCCCTCGTTCGATGTAGCGCGACGTGGCGGGCCCGATCGCTCCGTTGATCTCGAGCACGGTGACGACGCCTGGCGCCTCGGACTTCTTCGCGTCCTTTTCGTCAGGTGCAGGTGACTCCGCCGCAAACGCCGTCACCAGCAGGGCGAGCGTCAGACCCAATACCAGTGTGAAACTGCCTCTTCGCATGCTGAAACCCTACTCCGGTTCGCAAGCCAGGGCCAATTTCGCGCGACCGCCGGTGCACGCTACGAGCGCGGGGAGATTTCGGTCAGCGTAGTGGGGACTTGGGCTTGCGCCCTGACGCGCGACCGGGTACGGAGCGCGGCACTTTCGGCAGGCCGGTGTGCTGCGTGCGGAACGGACGGTGGACGCTGCCGCCGCGATGGCCTTCGGAGGCGGTGCCCGTACCCGCCGGCTGGTACGCGGGGATGAGGTGGTGCTTGCCATTGCCGATGAGATCGGCGCGGCCCATGCGCCGGAGTGCCTCGCGCAGCACCGGCCAGTTGTTCGGATCGTGATAGCGCAAGAACGCCTTGTGCAGGCGGCGGATCTTCAGGCCCTTCGGAATCTGCACCTCTTCGCTGGTGCGCGTGATCCGGCGCAGGGGATTCCTGCCGCTGTGGTACATGGCGGTGGCGGTCGCCATCGGCGAGGGCAGGAAGGCCTGCACCTGGTCCGCGCGGTAGCCGTTCTTCTTCAGCCAGAGAGCGAGCTCCAGCATGTCCTGATCGCTCGTGCCCGGATGCGCGGCGATGAAATACGGAATGAGGTACTGTTCCTTGCCCGCTTCCTTCGAGTATCGGTCGAACAGCTCGCGGAAGCGGTAGTACGCGCCCACACCCGGCTTCATCATTTTCGACAGCGGGCCTTCGGCGAGCGCTTCGGGCGCGATCTTGAGATAGCCGCCCACGTGATGCTGGGCCAGCTCCTTCACGTACTCGGGCGATTCGATCGCGAGGTCGTAGCGCACGCCGGATGCGACGAGCACTTTCTTGATGCCCGGCAGAGAGCGCGCGCGCCGATAGAGGCGAATCAGCGATGAATGGTCCGTGTCGAGGTTGGGACAGATGCCGGGATACACACACGACGGACGCCGGCACGCGCTTTCGATTTCGCGGCTCTTGCAGGCCAGGCGATACATGTTCGCGGTGGGGCCGCCGAGATCGGAGATCACGCCGGTGAAACCGGGCACGGTGTCGCGCACCTGTTCCACTTCGCGAATGACCGAATCCTCGGAGCGGCTCTGGATGATGCGGCCTTCGTGCTCGGTGATGGAGCAGAAGGTGCAGCCGCCGAAGCATCCGCGTTGGATTGCGATCGAGAAGCGGATCATCTTGTAGGCGGGGATCGCGGCCTTGCCGTAGTGCGGGTGTGGCTGGCGCTGGTAGGGGCGCTCGTATACCCAGTCCATTTCCTTTGTTGTCAGGGGAATCGGGGGTGGGTTGAGCCACACGTCGACGGTGCCGTGTTTTTGCACGAGGGCGCGGGCGTTGCCGGGGTTGGATTCGAGATGCAGGATTCGTGAGGCGTGAGCGTACAGAACTGCGTCGTCGCTGACCTGTTCGAAAGATGGGATGCGAATGACGCTTCGTTCGCGATCCGCGTTTTTTACGCGACGGATGAAACGGACCACCTTCTCACTAGCATCAACCGTGGTTTTGGAACCCGGTTCCATTGCATAGGGGTCAACGGGCGGATTCAGTGGACCTGGCGCATCGAGGTGAGTGGAGTCGATCTCGACCCAGCCTTCGGGCGTGGACTTGCGCGTGAAAACTGTGCCGCGCAGGTCCGTGATGTCGCGGATAGTTTCGCCGGCGGCCATGCGATGCGCGAGCTCGACGATCTGCCGCTCGGCGTTGCCGTACACGAGCATGTCCGCTTTCGCGTCGAGCAGTACCGAGCGGCGCACTTTCTCGGACCAGTAGTCGAAATGCGCGATGCGCCGGAGTGAGGCTTCGATGCCGCCGATGACGATGGGCACATCCGCGAACGCTTCGCGCGCGCGTTGCGCGTACACGATGACCGAGCGGTCCGGTCGCTTGCCGCCCTCGCCTTCGGGTGTGTACGCGTCATCGCTGCGCACCCGTCGATCGGACGTGTAGCGATTCACCATCGAGTCCATGTTTCCGGCGGTGATGCCGAAGAACAGGTTCGGGCGGCCGAGCGCCTTCAGCGGCTCGGCGCTGTGCCAGTCGGGCTGCGCGATGATTCCGACGCGGAAGCCCTGCGCTTCGAGCACGCGGCCAATGATGGCCATGCCGAAGCTTGGGTGGTCGACGTAGGCGTCGCCGGTGACGATGATGATGTCGCAGCTGTCCCAGCCCAGGGTGTCCATTTCTGCGCGGGACATGGGTAGATATGGGGCTGTGCCGAAGCGGGCGGCCCAGTGGCGACGGTACGTCGTTATGTCAGGTGCGGGATGCATGCGGGGGCGCGAGTTTACCTCCGGCCGGTGGGTGTCACTAACCCGGGGTGCCAGATTGCGCCGGTTATCGATGCGTGCGGCTTCGGCTGCGCCGAGGTACGGCGCAGAGGCGCGTGTCTCGGGCTCTTCGCCCTAGCCCTTCTCTCGCGCGCCCTGGGAATTGCGTTCTTTCATCGCTTCAGCGAGCCCAGGGACGTGGCTGGCGCCCTCGGGTACGGTGACGCTCGAGCCATCCAGGTCCCGGCCAATGGGCTCGGAGCGGCCGCCGAGGCACTGGGAGAGGAAGCCTTCGGTAATGGCATAGAACGACAGCCGGTTCTGGGGCCGCGCGAACCCATGCCCCTCGTCCGGATACAGCACGTACGACACCGGCAGACTCTTGGCTTTCATGGCGGCCACGATCTGATCCGCCTCCGCCTTCTTCACGCGCGGATCGTTGGCGCCCTGGGCAATCAGCAATGGCTTCTTGATCCGGTCCGCATACGTGAGCGGCGAACGCTCCTGCAGGAGCTTCTTCCCCTCCTCCGTGCGCGGATCGCCGATGCGGCGGACCATGTCCTCGAAGAAGGACTTCCAGTACGGCGGTATCGAGGCGAGCAGCGTCTCGAGATTCGATGGCCCGACAATATCCACGCCGCACGCGAAAGCATCTGGGGTCATGGTGAGTCCCGCGAGCACGGCATAGCCACCGTACGACCCACCGTAGATCGCCACCTTGTCACGCTGAGCAATGCCCTCGCGCACGGCCCACTCCACCGCATCCAGCAAGTCGTCATGCATCTTGCGACCCCACTCGTGGTCGCCGGCATTGATGAAGCTCTTCCCGAACCCCGTGGAGCTGCGGAAATTCACAGACAGCACGGCGTATCCACGATTCGCGAGCCACTGATGCTCCGGATGAAACCCGTAACTGTCGCGCGCCCAAGGCCCGCCGTGCACGTTGAGAACGAGCGGCAAAGGCGCGCTCGGTTTGCCCGAGCGGCTGTCGCCGGAACCACGCGGCAGCGTGAGATACGCAACGAGCGTCTGGCCGTCACGCGCCTTGATCTCTCGCGCGAGCATCGGCTGCAGCGGCGCATTCGCGAGCTCCGGCCGCTGATCGAATTGCTTCGTGATCTGCCCGGTGTCGCGGTCGTAGAGGAACGTGGTCAGCACGTGCACCGGATCGTCGACGACAACCACCCACTTGCGATCGTCGAGCGTGCGGCTGGTGACGGTGAACTGGGGCCCGAGCGTTCCGCGCAGCCGTTCGATGTCCTTGCCCGCATCGGGCGTGAGCGGCGAAATCTCCGTGTGGAGATACTCCACGGCATACGCCTGCGGCTCGTGCGTGCGCGGTTCCGTCCACACCTCCGCGATGTCTGCCTTCGAGCTTTCAGCAACCACGCTCTGCTGGCCACTCGCAAGATCCACGCGTATCAGCGCGGCTTTGTCGCGCCCGGCGGCACTCAACAGCAAGGCGGTGCGTCCATCGCCCTCGATCGCCAGCGGCTGCGTAGTGAGGCTGTCTTCCTGCTCGTACTCGAGAAAGGTCTCCCAGCCTTTGTCGCTGCGACGAAAAAGCTGCCCGCCGCCGCTGGCCAACGTCTTCACTGCGACGCGTGGCTGCAGGTCGAGGTCCGCAACGTAGCCGGCGAACTGCTGCTCGTTCTTCGCGACGAGCTTCCGCTGCCCCCAACGAACATCGATCTCGTAGAGATCGTGCCACTCCGGCTCGCGATCGTTCAGTCCGACGAGCACTGCATTCGGTCGCTTGTGCGAGGCGCCGACCAGTTGCGCCTGCACGTCCTTGAACGGCGTGAGATCGATGTCCTTCGCCGTTTCGACATCGACGCTGTGGACGCGCCAGTTCTCGTCGCCACCCTGGTCCTGCAGGTAGAGCACGTGGCGCCCGTCGAGCGCCCATGAGTGCTCGCGGATGCCCCGCATCTTGTCCGACGTGATTGGCTTCGCGCTGCCGAGCTTGCCGTATGGCGCGAGCCACACGTTGAGCACGCCGTCCTTCGGCGCGAGGAAGGACATGTACTTGCCGTCCGGGCTTAGCCGCGCCTGCGTGCGCACGGGGTTGCCGAAGAGCGCGGCGCGCGGAATCAGCGGAGCGTCCGCCGGGACGGCGTGTTCAGGCATGCCGGTCGCGACTGTCATCGTTGCAATTACCCCGCCAATCCATTTCATGTCCGCCGCGCCTGTTGTTAGCTGCCACGCTAACAACGTGCACGAGGACCGGGAGTTTCACGACCTAGTAGATCATCACCGCCCGGCGCTCGGCGTCCCAGGACTTTTCGTCGGAGATCGTGAGCGCATCGAGGTCTGCCGGCTTCGCGGCAGGATCGTCCACCCATTCGCGCAACAGCTCGCTGCCGTTGATCACGTCGAACGCGAGCTTGCCGCGTTCGTACTCGTAGTCGAAATGACGCCAGATCGGGTAGCTCGCGCGTTGCCGGCGCACCGCCTTCAACGCCAGCGCGACCAGCCGCCACGGCCGGAACTCAAGATGCCCGTAGCTCGAGTCTTCCACGTGAATCTGCAGACCCGCGCAAAGCTTGCCCACATGTTTCTGGAACGTAGGCTCGAAGTAACAAGGCCGCAGCCGGCAACCGCCCAGCCACTGCGGTGCCAGGGATTGCATGTCCTCGAGCAGCGCATTCACGTCGATGTCCGGCGCGCCGAAGAGCTCGAGCGGTCGCGTGGTGCCCCGGCCTTCCGAAAGCGTGGTGCCTTCGATCATCACCGTGCCCGCATAGGCGCGCGCCATCCACAGGTTCGCTGCGTTCGGGCTCGGATTCACCCAGGTGCGCTCGCCGAGCGGCCACCCGTAGCCGGGCGCGCGCTCGGGCTCCCAGCCCTCCATCTCGATGACACGATAGTCGACGTTGAGTTTCTTCGTGCGCACGAACCAGTGCGCGAGCTCGCCGAGCGTGAGCCCGTGACGCATCGGCAGCGGGCCGGCGCCGACGAAGCTTTCCCAGCCGGCACGCAGCTTCAGGCCTTCGATCGGCCGCCCCGCCGGGTTCGGGCGATCGAGAATCCATACCGCCTTCTGTTTCTTCGCCGCTTCTTCGAGCACGTACAGGAGCGTCGTGATGAACGTGTAGATGCGGCAGCCCACGTCCTGCAAATCCACGAGCAGCACGTCGAAGCTATCCATCATGGCGGGTGTCGGGCGACGCACGGTGCCGTAGAGACTGAAAACAGGGATGCCGTGGACTGGATCGTTGAAGTCCGGCGACTCGATCATGTTGTCCTGCTTGTCGCCACGCAGGCCGTGCTGCGGGCCGAACGCGGCCGACAGGCGCACGTCGCCGAGCGCGGCAAGCGCATCGAGAGAGTGCGTGAGACTGCTCGTGACCGAGGCGGGATGCGCCAGCAGCGCCACGCGCTTGCCCGCAAGCGGCTTGCGCAGCGTCGCGTCGGCGATGAGACGATCGATTCCGAATTTCATGCGCGCGTCTCCCAATCTCTCAGATCTCGAGCACGAACCCGTCGCGATGATGGAAGTCCGGTTTCGAGGCGGGATGCTTCAGGGCCCAGTACGAGAGGCTACCACCGTCGTCCTCGATTACGGCGGCGAGTGCGAGGGCCCGTGACGGCGGCAGCATTTTCAGGGCGAGCTGCACCTCGATGGACAGCCGGTCTGCGGTCTGCGCGACGAGAATGTGGGGCGGATGCGGAACGTCGGCCGGCCTCATGCCTTTGCGATAGTCGTCGAATGAATACAGGGCCCACTCGCCGGAAGGGGCAACGTTGATCTCGTGATACGCAGTGCCGGCCGAGGCGCGCAGAAATGCTTCGAAACACGTGTGCTTCCACAACTCGTCCGTCCGTCGCGGAGGTCTGGGTTGTGGAATGCGGATGCGGGACAGGTTGCCGGTCAGCGTGTAGTGGAGGCGAAGCGTGTCGAGTGTGCCATCGACTTGCACTTGCAGTGACTGAATCGCGCCGTTGGCGATGGGCGTGTAAGGCGTCAGGTGGACGATGCGCGACTGCGTGGACGACATGAATGTCATTGTAGCCTTCGCACGCGGGGTGCCGCGTACAATCCAGTGCCATGTCGTCCCATGATGTCATCGTGATCGGAGCCGGTGCGGCCGGGCTCGCTGCCGCAGCGGCGCTCGCGGCCGCAGGCCGCAATGTGCTCATCGTCGAAGCGCGTGACCGCGTGGGCGGCCGCATCTGGACACGCCGCGAGCCGGGCGTCGGCGCGCCGATCGAGCTGGGCGCCGAGTACATCCACGGTCACGCTCGCTGCAACGTCGCGTGGCTCGCACGCGCCGGAAAGATGGCGATCGAAGCACAAGACTCGCACTGGCGGCTCGAAAACGGCGCGCTCGTGCAGCGGGACAGTTTCTTCCACAAGGTGCAGGAGGCCTTGCTCCGGAATCAGGACAAGGCGACGCACGACATCTCGCTGGACACGTTGCTCGACGTTCATCTGAAGAATGAGTTGAGCGCGGATGCACGCGCCTATGCGCGCATGATGGCGGAAGGGTTCGACGCTGCGGACACTTCGCGTGTGAGCGCTCGCGCCATCGTGGACGAATGGACCGGCGAGATGATGAGCAACGCGCCGCAGTCCCGACCCGAGGGCGGCTACGCATCTCTGTTGAGCGCACTCATGGGCGCGCTGCCGGCGGAGCAGGTTCAGCTGCGAATGCAGACGGCAGTGCGTGAAGTACGTTGGTCGCGCGGTCGCGTCGAGGTAATGGGCGAATCCCCCGGCGGTACATTCAGGGCAGAAGCGCCTCGCGCAGTCGTCACACTACCGCTGGGAATTTTGCAGCTTCCTGTGAATGCGGCTGATGCCGTGTCGTTCACACCGACACTCGACGCGAAACGAAAAGCGTTGCAGGGGCTGGGGTTCGGCCCCGTGATCAAGCTCGTCATGCAATTTCGCACGGCGTTCTGGGAAGAGCTGGACGATGGCCATTATCGCGATGGCGGCTTCTTTCATGCGTCATCGTGTGAGTTCCCGACGTTCTGGACTGCATTGCCCGTGCGCGCGCCCGTAATGAATGCGTGGGCTGGCGGGCCCCGCGCGGCGCGCCTCGCGTCGAACAATGATTTCGCAGGCATCGTGCGGCATGCGCTCGATAGCCTCGATGCCATTTTCGGCAAGCGCTGCGATCCGCGGGAACACCTTGCGGCCGTTCATGCGCACGATTGGCTGCGCGATCCGTTCGCACATGGCGCGTACAGCTACGTCACAGTGGGCGGCGCCACTGCGCGTGATGATCTCGCGCAGCCTCTGGAAGACACCTTGTTCTTCGCCGGCGAAGCGACGGATTCAGAAGAGTCTGCGACCGTGACGGGCGCGTTGCTCTCCGGCGAGCGCGTCGCCAGAGAAGTGCTCGCTGTTACCGGCAATCAGAGCTGAATCTTCGAGAACGAGTACGCACCGAGCCCGAGGAAGACGACCGCGACTGCCGCCAGCACGCCGAAATCCAGCGGCAAGCCAAAGTGCGTCACTCCTATGAGCGTCGCGCGCAAGCCGTCAACGCCGTATGACAGTGGATTGACGTTCGTGACGGCTTGCAGTGCCGTCGGCAATCCGTCGAGCGGATACAGCGCGCCGGACAGGAAGAACAGCGGCAGCATCAGGAAATTCATCACCAGCGGGAATGCCTGCATGTTCTCGAGCCGGCTGCCGATCGCAGTACCGAACGCACAGAACACGATGGAGATCAGCGCCATCGTCAGCAGGACTGCCGGTACTGCGGCCAGGCTCGCCGGGCGGAAGCCCACGATCAGGCAGGCGAGCAGCACCAGCGCGCCCTGAAGCATCGCAACCGTCGCGCCGCCGAGCGTACGGCCGATCATCACGTGTATGCGTGGAACGGGCGCGACCAGCGTCTCCTTGAGGAAGCCGAACTGCCGGTCAAAGACCAGGCCGATGCCGGAGAATGCGCCTGAGAACAGTATGGTCATGCCCATGACGCCGGGCGCGAGGAACTGGACATAACTGCCGTGCCCGGATTTCGCGAACACGGGTCCCAGCCCGAAACCCAGCGCGAGCATATAGAGCATCGGTTGCCCGAGCGCCGCCACGATCTGCGCCGGCGAGCGGAAGTAGCGCTTCATCTCGCGCAGCCAGAGTATGTAGATCGCTTTCATTGTTTGCCCCTCAGCGCTTCCACGCACGCGCGAATTGACGCATCTGTTCCACGTTGCCGCCCTGCTCGTCGCGAATGGCGGAACCGGTCAGCGCGAGGAATGCCGCTTCGAGGGATGTCGTATTCGTCTGGGCGAGCAGCTCCGCCGGCGTACCTTGCGCGACGATCGCGCCGTGATCGATCACCGCAATCCGTTGCGCCACGCGTTCTGCTTCATCCATGTAGTGCGTGGTCAGGAATACGGTCGTCCCCTCGGTCTCGTTCTGTGCCTTGACGTGCGTCCAGAGCTGATTGCGGCTCTGGGGATCGAGACCCAGCGTCGGTTCGTCCAGGAACAGGATCTTCGGCGTATGCAGGAAGCCGCGCGCAATTTCCAGACGCCGGCGCATGCCGCCGGAGAACTTCTTCGCGACGTCCTTGCGGCGTTCCCAGAGCTCGAACAGCTTCAGCAGGCGCTCGATGCGCTCCGCGCGCACCTTGCGCGGCACGCCATAGAGCACGCCGTGCAGCTCCATGTTCTCGTAAGCCGTCAGCTCCGAATCGAGGCTCGGGTCCTGGAACACGATGCCGAACTTGTGACGCACCTCGTTCTGATGGTGCGACGGGTCCAGGCCATCGATCAGGATCGAGCCGCTGGTCGGTGTGAGCAGCGTCGTCAGCATCTTGATGGTGGTGGTCTTGCCGGCGCCGTTCGGACCGAGAAACGCGAACAGCTCGCCGGGTTGTACTTCAAACGAGATGTCCTTGACGGCCTTCAGCTCGCCATAGGACTTGGACAGGTTCTGCACCTTGATCATGCGTGTGGATCCCCCCGCGTTCCCTTCACGAATGCGCAGCCAGTGTAGAGGCGCGGACGATACTCGCGCACAAACGCCGCACCAGTTCTCCAGGTGGATATTCTCAAATTCCCCGGATGAGAGATGCGGGAATGGGCGATCTCTGGCAATCTTTCAGTGGCGTAAAGAGGCGAGCCACAAACGAAGCGGGCAAGGAACGAACGTGTACTACGCAATCCTTTGCTACAACAACGAGAAAGAAACCTGGTCATGGAGCAAGGAACAGGATGACGCCGTGATGTCACGGCTCGCCGTGGTACAGGACAAGCTCCGCAAGGAGCGGCGCCTCGGACCCGTCGCGCGCCTCATGCCCACCACCAGGGCGATCACTCTCAAGAAGGATCGCGAACCCCCCGCAGTATTCGACGGGCCGTTCGCCGAGACCAAGGAGCAGCTCCTGGGCTTCTATCTCGTGGAGTGCGAAACACAGGACGAGGCGCTCCAGGTGGCGAGGGACCTGGGCAAGGCGAACCCCGGCGGCTCGTACGAAATACGGCCGGTCGCGCTGTTCTCGGCCAACAACGCCGCAGCCTGAACCCGAGGGCCTGAACCCGAGGGGAGGGAAATTCAGGCGGTCCGGCATTAGGATCGCCGCATGAGCTCGCGCGCGCCGCGGGGCCGCCCGCCCTATCCGGATGTCCTGACACCCGCCGAATGGCGCACGGTGCACGCCGTCCAGCATGGCATGACGAACCGGCAGATCGCCTCGCTTCGGGGCATCAGCCTCGAAGCGGTGAAGTATCACGTCGCGAATGCCATCGCGAAGGTCGGCGTCGCGAACCGCAAAGCGCTGCGCCAGTGGTTTCGCGCCCCAGAAAACAGCGCACTCAATCGTGAGGAGAACGCCGTGAACGCTCCCTTGCAGCTCGGCCCCATCGGCCAGATCTCACGTTCCGTGCGCGACATTCGCGAATCGGAAGCGTGGTACAGCAACGTGCTCGGCATCCCTCATCTCTACACGTTCGGCAACCTCGCGTTCTTCGATCTCGGTGGCACGCGTCTCTTCCTCACGCAGGAACACGGAGTCAACGAGCACGAGTCCGTCCTCTATCTGCGCGTGCCGGACATCCGCAAAGCGCACGATGAGCTGAAGTCCCGCGGCGTCGAATTCCTCGGCGCGCCACACATGATCCACAAGCACGCGGATGGCATGGAAGAATGGATGGCGTTCTTCAAGGACCCGGAAGGCCGCACGCTCTCGATCATGTCGCAGGTCAAACCCTGACGTGTGAACGCTAGGCCGCTGCTCTTGGAGCGGCCACTTGCACGCGATTGCGCCCTGCACGCTTGGCGACATAGACCGCATCGTCTGCACGCGCGATGAGGTTTTCGCCCCAGACGCCGAGCGTGTCGCTGGCGGCGACGCCGATGCTGCATGTCAGATGGATCGGCACTCCAAAGCCAGTGACGAGTGCGGACGCGACACGTTCGCGAATCCGTTCGGCGATGACGTGCGCAACCGTTGCACTCGCGCTGCTGAGAATGACGACGAACTCTTCGCCACCATAGCGGCCAATGACATCCGACTGCCGCAGCTCAGCCTGAATGGGCGGAATGATCGCGGCCAGACACGCATCTCCCGCCTGGTGCCCGCGTGAATCGTTGATGTCCTTGAAGTGATCGAGATCGATGAACAGCAGTGCGATGGGCAGCCCGCGGGTGCGCGCTCGAGCGCAGGCCAGCTCGAGACGCTCGATGAGTGCGCGACGGTTGAGGACGCCGGTGAGCGGGTCCGTCTGCGCGCGACGCTCGGCCTCGGTCAACGCGATGCGCTGGCCGCGCAAGCGATCTGCCACGCCGAGCGCGATGAGGACGGACGCCGCCACCATGGACATGGGCAGTCCGTAGTAGAGCATCCACGAATCGCTCGGATCGCCGGCGAGCAATTGAATGGCCGTGACGATGGTGAACGCCTCGAGCAACCCCCATGCGACGAGAAACCATCCGGCCGCGTTGCTCCCGCGCCGCCACGCCAGAAAAGCCACGATGAGCGTGAAAACGGCGGAGCCGAGAAACACGAGGTTGCCGATCATCACGACCAGCGAGGCGAGCCCGACGAGCTCCGCGAGGTTCGAGAACGCGAGCACCACGAACACCACGGCGAGCCAGCCGAACACGCGATAGACACGCGGCGAGTAGAGCCGCAAATCCGCGATCTCCCGGACGAACAGGCACGCCGCCGCGCCGCTCAATGCCGCAGGAACGTTCCACGCATAGGAGGTGAGCGGCAACGCCAGGGACAGCACCGGCCAGTCGAACCCCTGGCCGCTGAAATACGCCACGTACAGCGCTTGCAGGGAAATCAGCGCCGTGTAGAGCAGGAACAGCGAATCGGTCAGCACGAACCACAGCAGGAGCGACGCCAGCCCCATCACCATGAGGGCACCGAACGACATTGCGATCATGCGCGTGTGCTCGGTGGCGACGGCGAGCGTTTCTTCGAGCGGCGCGGTCATGAACGCCAGCTCCTCCGACCCGCTACCGCGCACGTCGATGCGTGCGTAAATCCTGTCGCCCGCTTTCAACCCATCCGGCAGCACGAATACAGCGTCGTGCGCGGCACGGAACTGCGGAATCTCCGCCACCTGCCTGAGCTGCACGCTTTGACCCGCATGCGGCGCGAACACCTGCACGCGATAATGTCGCCCCTTGCGCGCAACCAGCGCCGGCGCAAAGTCGAGCGAAACATCGCCCTTTGCCTGTAACGACAACCAGAACGGCATGCCGCGGCGGCGCGCCTCGCGCAATTTGAACGGCTTGAATTGCGAATCGAGCGAGCCGCTGATCACCGCGTTCGTTGCAGCCCCCGCTGCCGCGGCATCGAGCACCTGAACGTCGAATCCCGTTTCAGCGGCCGCGACGAGCGCTGGCGTCGACCAAAGGCTGAACGCCAGCACGCACGCCAGACTCCAGGCGCGCAGGACACGCATGTTCGTTTTACGACCCACCCAGTCAACCCAAGGCTGCGCGCAACTCCGCGATCAGATCGTCCACGTTTTCGACGCCGACCGAAAGCCGCACGAGACTGTCGCTGATGCCGAGCTGCGCGCGCATGGGCGCCGGCAGCGAAGCGTGCGTCATCAGCGCCGGATGCTCGATGAGACTTTCGACACCACCGAGACTTTCGGCCAGTGCAAACAGGTGGCAGCGCTCGAGGAAGCGACGTGCATCCTCGATGCTCCCGCGCAGCTCCACCGTGACGATGCCGCCGAATCCGCCCTGCATCTGGCGCTTCGCCAGCTCATGATGCGGATGGCTCGCGAGACCCGGATAGATGACGCGCGCGACCTGCGGATGTGTCTCCAGAAAGCGCGAGATCGCAATCGCGTTGGCGCAGTGGCGCTCCATGCGCAGGGCGAGTGTCTTGATTCCGCGCAGGGTCAGGAACGAATCGAATGGCCCGGAAACGCCGCCGACCGCGTTCTGCAGATACGTCAGTTTCTCACGCAGCTCGTCGTTCCCATGACGCACGACTGCCGCCCCGCCGATCGCGTCCGAGTGGCCGTTGAGATATTTCGTGGTCGAATGCACGACGATGTCGATGCCGTGCTCCAGCGGACGCTGCAGGAATGGCGTCGCGAACGTGTTGTCGCACACGGTGAGGATGCCGCGTGGTTTGGCGACCGCGGCCACGGCACGCAGGTCTACGATTTTCAGCAGCGGGTTGGTCGGAGTCTCCGCCCAGATCAGGCGCGTGTTCGGGCGGATGGCGGCTGCAAGCGCGCCCGGATCCGTGAGATCGACGAACGACACTTCGTGGCCCGCAGAACGCTTGCGCACGTTCTCGAACAGCCGGTAGCTCCCGCCATACAGGTCATGCATGGCGATGATGTGCGAGCCTGCATCGAGCAGGTCGAGAATAGTCGCGGACGCGGCAAGCCCGGACGCAAACGCGAAACCGGCAGCACCGCCTTCGAGATTCGCTACGCTCGCCTGAAGCGCATCGCGTGTCGGGTTGGCCGTGCGCGAGTACTCGTAACCCTTGTGCACGCCCGGGCTCGATTGCACGTAGGTCGAGGTGGCGTAAATGGGCGGCATGATGGCGCCGGTGAGCGGATCGGGTTTCTGCCCGCCGTGAATGACGCGTGTGCCGAATCCGAAGCCCTCATCGCCGCTACCCATGCCTTCTCCGTTCACCCATCCACGGCGCGCCGGCGCAACCAGTTCAGCAGGTCGATGCGCGTGACGAGCCCGAGAAACTCTTCGCCGTCCATCACGATGGCCACCATGCCGCTCCTGAAGATCTCCATCAGCCGTGACAGCGGCGCATCCGCCTGCACCGTCACGAGATGGCGCTCCATCGCCATGGTCACCGGCTCCTCGAAGTGCTTCGGATTCGAGAACACCTCGAGCAGCACGTCTTCCTCGTCCACGATGCCGACGATGTGCCCGTTGTCCAGCACCGGCAATTGCGAGACGTCATACAGCTTCATGCGCCGGTAGGCCGCGAGCACCGTCTCATTCGAATCGACGGTGACCGCCGCCCGTTCCCAGTGGCGCCGCGCGATCAGGTCCCGCAAATCCCCGAAGCGCTCGCGCTCGAGGAAGCCGTTGTCGATCATCCAGTAGTCGTTGTAGACCTTGGAAAGATACTTGTTGCCGCTGTCGCAGACGAATGTGACGACGCGTTTTGCGACTTTTTGCTCACGGCAGTAGCGCAGAGCGCCCGCCAGGAGCGTTCCGGTGGATGTACCGGCGATGATTCCTTCCTTCCTGAGGAGCTCACGGCAGGTGTGGAACGATTCGCTGTCCGGGATGGTGTAGGCGGTCTGGATGCGCGAGAGATCTGCGACTGGCGGAATGGAGTCGCCGCCGATGCCTTCGACGAGCCATGAACGATCGCCCTTGCCTACCTGTCCGGTGCGCACGAAGTTCGCCAGCACCGAGCCCACGGGGTCGGAGAGGACGATTTCCACGCTTGGGTCGGTGCGCGCGAAGAAGCGGGACAGGCCTGTGGCTGTGCCACCGGTGCCTACGCCGCAGACGATGGCGTCGACGTGGTGGGCCATCTGCTCCCAGATTTCCGGGGCGGTGGTTTGCTCGTGCGCGTTGGGGTTCGCGTCGTTGCCGAACTGGTTTACGTACAGGGAGTTCGGGATTTCGGTGGCCAGGCGCGCGGCGAGGTCCTGGTAGTACTCAGGGTGGCCCTTGTGCACGTCGGAGCGCGTCATCACGATTTCGGCGCCCATGGCTTTCAGGTGGAAGATTTTCTCCTGGCTCATCTTGTCGGGGATGACCAGCATCAACCGGTAGCCCTTCTGGCCTGCGACCAGCGCGAGGCCCAGGCCTGTGTTGCCCGCGGTTGCTTCGATCAGCGTGCCGCCGGGTTTGAGGCGGCCTTCCTTTTCGGCGGCTTCGATCAGGTAGAGGCCTATGCGGTCCTTGATGGAGCCGCCCGGGTTTTGATTCTCCAGCTTCAGGAAGAGCTGGCAGGGGCCGGTGTCCAGGCGTTTCGCCGCCAGTAACGGCGTGCGGCCTATCATTTCCAGGGCGTTTTGGAAGACGGGTAACGGCATGGCTGCCCCCGGATTTGGAGGGCGCGATTCTACGCCACCGCGTAGGCGGAACAGATCAGGACAATGCGGTAATGAGGCCGCTTTCGATCCAGGTGCGGAGGTATTCGGCTGCGCGGGCGGGGGTGTCTTCTTCGGGGAGGCGAGCGGCGAGCAGCGCGCAGATGTCGCCGAAGGTGTCGCCGGCGCGGGCGGCTACCAGGGCGTGCTCTTCGGCGGGCTCGAGGGTGCGGAAGAATTCCTTGAGCTCGTTGCGCCAGAGGAGCCAGGAGGTGGCTTCGCGGGACACGCTGGCGCGGGGGCGGTCCATGTCTTCGATCAGGGCTTTCCACACTTGCGGCGCGTTCCAGTGGAGCGCAAGCGAGCGCACGGAGGGGTGGAACGTGAAACGCATGGCGCCCCATTCGCTCGGCGCGCGCGCTGCGAGCGCCTCGAGCTTCAGCGGCTCGGCATCGGCGGCGTCGAACACGTCGTTCATCGTCCATTCCCAGCGCGCGAGATCGGCGAGGAACGGCACTGGCTTGTAGCGTGCGTTGGTCGAGAGGAAGTGCGCGAGCGCGTGCCCGTAGTAGCGGATCGAAAAGAATCGCGAGTCGTGCGCGGCTACGTACTCGGTTGCGAGCTCATGGAAGTCCCGGTCGCCCAGGAGCTTCGCGATGCCCGGGTAGTTCGTCTCCAGCGCTTCGACGAGCCGCGAGGCGTAGGCATTGCTGTAGATGGCGAGGCGCAGATCCGCCGGCACGCGTTCGGTGCTCACCACGTGCGAATGGATCGACCCCGAGCCGCGCAGCAGGAACTCCTGGAAATCCCATTGCAGGCGGGCCAGGTTCGTCATGCGCATCACGCCGCGGCTTCTTCGGCCAGTGAGCCGCCGGCCAGCACTCGTGCGGCGATCTGCCGCGCTTCGTTCAGCTCGCTTTCCATCACTGCGAGCGGCGGAATGTTCGCGTCGCGCTCGATCATGGTGGTCACCATGCCGAAGCGCTTGATCGCCGCGGCATAGAGGTCCCACACCGGCTTGGGGACGGGCTGATCGTGCGTGTCGATCAGGTAGTCGCCATGATTCTCGTGGCCGGCGAGATGAATCTGCTGAACGCGCTCGGCAGGAACGGCGTTCAGATAATCATGCGGATCGAATTCGTGGTTCACGCTGCTCACGTAGATGTTGTTCACGTCGAGCAGGATGAGGCAGTCGCTTTGTTCCGCGACGGCGCACAGGAATTCCCATTCCGTGAGCCGCGAATCGCGGTACGTCACGTAGCTCGAAACGTTTTCGAGCAGGATGCGGCGGCCGAGAATGTCCTGCACGGTGCGCACACGGGAGGCCACGTGCCCGACGGCTTCCTCCGTGTACGGCAGCGGCAGCAGGTCATGAAGATTCTTACCGGATACGCCGGTCCAGCAGAGGTGATCGGAAACCCACGCAGGCTGAACGTGCGCAGCGAGTGCCTTCACCTGCGCGAGGTACTCGAGATCGAGCGGCGCGGTGCTGCCAATGGACAATGACACGCCGTGCAGCGCCACTGGAAAGCGCTCGCGGACCTGCATGAGGTTGAACAGCGGCTTGCCGCCGGGAACGAGATAGTTCTCGGTAAGCGCTTCGAACCAGTCCACGACAGGATCGCCGCCGAGGACCTCCGCGTAATGCTCTACGCGCAGACCGAGCCCGAAGCCGAGTGACGGTTGCGTAAGCGTCTGCATGCGTGCGTGCAGTGGGTCCCCGATGATTTGGGCCGGTGAGTCGGGCCGGGCGGGAGCAGCCACCCGGCCCGCACGTCACGCTCAGGTGCCTTTCGGCGCTGCTTTCGCCTTGGCAGCGTCGCACTCGGCCTTGGTCAGCTCGAGGAAGCCGGCGCCCTTGCAGGTGTTCTGGCCCTTGCAGGCGTTCTTCGCGGTCTTGCACGCGCTCTGACCTTTGCAGGTGTTCACGCCTTCACACTTGACCTTGCCTTCGTCCGCGGCGGCCGCAGTAAAGGAGGCTGAAGCGAACAGCACGGCTGCAGCGGCGGCGAGCGCCAGGCCTGAGGTCTTTCGAATGGTCATGGTGAGTATCTCCTCGAGAATTTTTTCAAAGGGTGGTGTGCGGAAGTATGGCCACGTCCGAGCTACGCCCCGGAACTGTCGCTCGCGACAGACAACGCGCGCAGCGCGGATACCGTGTGCAAACGATGACTGCAGCGTCTTGCGGACATACGACTGCGATACGTCAGGTCAACTGGGGCAGATGCACGAAGAAGTGCTGCCAAACGCATACAGCAGCGGTTGTTCTTGACTACTGGATGGCTGCCCGTAGATGACAGCCCATCCTCGCGACAGCGAGATCGCTCTTGTAGAATGCCTGCAGAATTTCGCCTGCAGTTCCTGCAGGCGACTACTGCAGTTGAAAGCGACCTGAACAGATGAACGACGTCACTCGCGACGCCATCGTTGTGCGCGGCGCGCGCCAGAACAATCTCAAGAATCTCGATCTCGATCTGCCGTTGAATGAGCTCGTGGTAGTCACGGGTGTGTCCGGCTCGGGCAAATCCTCGCTGGTGTTCGACACGCTGTACGCCGAGGGGCAACGCCGCTACGTCGAGACGTTCTCGCCGTACGCTCGCCAGTTCCTCGACCGCATGGACAAGCCGCAGGTGGACGGCATTGCCGGCATTCCACCCGCCATCGCGATCGACCAGACGAATCCGGTGCGCACGTCGCGCTCAACCGTCGGCACGATGACGGAGCTGAACGACCACCTGAAGTTGTTGTTCGCGCGCGCCGCGACGTTGTTCTGCCGCTGCTGTGGCAAGCCCGTCCGCCGCGACACACCCGAAAGCATCTACACGGACCTGCACGCCCGCGCACAAGCCGCCGGCGACCCGCGACTCCTGCTGTGCTTCCCCGTACCCGTCCCCCGCAACTTCCAGGAAGCCGAAGTCCGCGACCTCCTCGAAAAGCAGGGCTACACCCGCTTCTTCGAACCAGGTGGCGCGAATTCAACGGAGAGCTCCAAAGAATCGATGGAAGCGCCCTCCGTAGCGCCGCGCTCCCGCAAAAAGAACGCCGCGCAAAAGTCCGCGCGTAAATCCAGCGCCAAAAAAGACGACTCGCCTCTCAAGGTCCTCCAGGTCGTTCAGGACCGCTTCAAACTCAGCACCGCCGAACGCGGCAGAGTCCTCGAATCCCTTGAAGCAGCATTGAGAGTCGGCCGTGGCCGCGTCCACATCCATGTCGTCGACAACTCAGAAACACCAAAAAGCCTCGATTGCTGGAAATACTCCAACGAGCTCCACTGCGCAGATTGCGACCTCTCCTGCCGCGAGCCCATCCCAAGCCTCTTCTCATTCAACTCGCCCGTAGGCGCATGTGAAACGTGCAGAGGTTTCGGCCGCACCATCGGCATCGACTACGGCCTCGTCATCCCCGACGAAAGCAAATCCCTGCGCGGCGGCGCCGTGCGCCCCTGGCAAACCCAGTCGTACAAGGAATGCCAGGACGACCTGGTCAAGTTCGCAAAGAAGCGCGGCATTCCGCTCGACCGTTCGTGGCGCGAGCTGAGCGCCCAGCACCGCGAATGGGTGATCGAAGGCGAAGGTCCGTGGAGCAAGGACGTGTGGTACGGCGCGAAGCGCTTCTTCGCGTGGCTCGAAACCAAGTCGTACAAGATGCACGTGCGCGTCCTGTTGTCGCGCTATCGCGCGTACACACCTTGCACGACGTGCAACGGCGCGCGCTTGAAGACAGAAGCCTTGCAATGGCGCGTCGGCAGCCGCGAGCTCGCCAACTCGGTGCTCGACGCCGCAAAGCGCTTCCGCCCCTCCGGCGTGGAATGGAGCGACACGACGCTGCCATCGCTCCCCGGCCTCACCATTCACGACGTGATGTTGTTGCCGCTCGAGCGCGCGTGCGAATTCTTTCGCCGGCTCGAGTTGCCACAGCCTCTGGACGAAGCGACGGACCTGTTGCTGGGCGAGATTCGAACGCGCTTCAATTACCTGACCGACGTCGGACTCGGCTATCTCACCCTGGACCGCCAGTCCCGCACGCTCTCCGGCGGCGAAGTGCAGCGGATCAATCTCACGACCGCGCTCGGCACGTCCCTCGTCAACACGCTGTTCGTGCTGGACGAGCCGTCGATCGGCCTGCATCCGCGCGACATGTTGCGCGTGATCGGCGTGATGAAGCGCCTGCGCGATGCCGGAAACTCGCTCGTCGTAGTCGAGCACGACCCGCAGATCATGCTCGAAGCCGATCGCATCCTCGATCTCGGCCCGGGTGCGGGCGAGCGCGGCGGCGAAGTGGTGTTCTTCGGCACGCCGCGCGAAATCCGGCGTCATGAGCGCTCGCTCACCGGCGAATACCTGAGCGGCCGCAAGATCGTTGCGCAGCCTTCGGAAACAGCTGCGCCCGGCGCCAGCTCCGGCCGGCCCACCGTGGACAGCGACGGCGGTGTCGTCGCCGAGGCGCGTGCGAATCGCTGGCTCGAGCTCGGAGGCGCGCGTCAGCACAACCTGAAGAACGTGCACGTGCGCATTCCGCTGAAGCGGCTCGTGTGCGTCACGGGCGTGTCCGGCTCGGGCAAGTCCACACTCGTCGAGGACGTGCTGTATCCCGCGCTCCTGAAATATCAGGGCAAGCCAACCGAAGCCCCGGGTGAATTCGATTCGCTGCGCGGGGCGGACCTGATCGACGACGTCGTGCTGGTGGACCAGAGCCAGATCGGCCGCACGACGCGTTCCAATCCCGCGAGCTATGTCGGCGCGTTCGACTGCATCCGCGACCTGTTCGCTTCCGAGCCGGCCTCGCAGGAACGCCGCTACACCGCAGGCACCTTCAGCTTCAATTCCGGCAACGGTCGCTGCCCCACCTGCGGCGGCAACGGCTTCGAGCACGTCGAAATGCAGTTCCTGTCGGACGTGTATCTGCGCTGCCCGGACTGCAACGGCAAGCGCTATCGCGACGAGGTGCTGGAGATCAAGCGCGAAGGCGCGAACAAGCGCCGCGCCAGCATCGCGGACGTGCTCGACATGACCGTCACCGAAGCGCTCGCGTTCTTCGCAGACTCGCGCGAAGTGGCAGTGCGCCTCGCGCCTCTTGCGGACGTGGGTCTCGAATACGTGAAACTCGGTCAGCCGGTGCCGACTCTCTCGGGCGGCGAAGCGCAGCGGCTCAAGCTTGCCGGGCACCTGGCGACGGCCGCGAGCAGCGTCATCTCCAGCACCACTCACCACGGCAAACTGTTCCTGTTCGACGAGCCAACGACCGGCCTGCATTTCGAGGACGTGGCGAAGCTGCTGCGTGCCTTCCGCAAGCTCCTCGCAGCCGGGCATTCCCTGCTCGTCATCGAGCACAACCTCGACCTGATTCGCGCGGCGGACTGGATCATCGATCTCGGCCCCGAAGGCGGCGATCGCGGTGGCGAGATTGTCTGCACTGGCTCGCCTCGCGAAGTGCGCGCGAATCCTCGCTCGTTCACCGGCCAGGCTCTGACGGCTTACGAAGAGGCACTCGCCAAAGACGCGCCGCTCGTGAACGCAATCGGCGCGCTCAACACGGCGAGCCAGGCTTCCACGGCAAGCGAATCGGCTGCGCAGAACGGACGCGCGCGAGTACTCGCCCGTAATGCCGTCGTTATTCACAACGCACGCGAGCACAACCTCAAAAACATCGACGTGAAGATCCCGCGTGACTGCTTTACCGTGGTGACGGGCGTGTCGGGCTCCGGCAAATCGACGCTCGCCTTCGACATCCTGTTCAACGAAGGGCAACGCCGGTATCTCGAATCGCTGAACGCTTATGCGCGACAATTCGTGCAGCCCGCGGCGCGCCCGGATGTGGACGCGATCTATGGCATTCCGCCAACCGTCGCCATCGAACAGCGCACGAGCCGCGGTGGTCGCAAGAGCACCGTGGCGACGCTCACCGAGATCTATCACTTCCTGCGCCTGCTCTACGTGAAGCTCGGCACGCAGTATTGCCCGGACTGCAACGTGCCCATCGAACCGCAGAGCGCCGCCTCCATCGCGGCGCGCCTGCTGCGCGACTATCGCGGTAAGCGTATCGCACTGCTCGCGCCGCTCGTCGTCGCGCGCAAGGGCTACTACACCGATCTCGCAAAGTGGGCGGCGAAGAAAGGCTTCAAGACGCTGCGGGTGGACGGAGCGAACATCTCCACGAAACAGTGGCCGCGTCTGTCGCGCTTCAAGGAGCACACCATCGAGTTGCCCGTGGCGGAGCTCGACGTGGACGCGAAGACGGACACGGCGCTTCACGAAGCGCTCACGCGCTCGCTCGATTTCGGCAAGGGCATCGTGCACGTGCTTGGCCCGAAGTCGGACCAGGTGACGGTGTTCTCCACCCGACGCGCCTGCCCTTCCTGCGGCCGCAGCTTCTCGGAGCTCGACCCCCGCCTGTTCTCGTTCAACTCGAAGCACGGCTGGTGCGAGAGCTGCTTCGGCACCGGTGTCGAGATGACCGGTTTCGACGAAGAACAGACCGGCGAAGAAGTCTGGTGGAACGAGTGGTACGAGCACGAACCCACTGCGTGCACCGCCTGCGACGGTCAGCGATTGAATCCGGTGGCGCGCAACGTGAAGTTCCGTGAGCGCAGCATCGCCTCGCTCACCTGCGAGCCCATCGAAGGCGCCGGCGACTTCTTCACGAAGCTGAAACTCAATCCGCGGGAGAAGGAGATCGCACGCGATCTGCTCGCGGAGATTCGCGCGCGACTGAAGTTTCTGGAGCGCGTAGGCCTCGGCTATCTCTCGCTGGATCGCTCGGCGCCGACCCTTTCGGGCGGTGAAGCGCAGCGCATCCGTCTCGCCGCGCAGCTTGGCTCGAACCTGCAGGGGGTCTGCTACGTGCTGGACGAGCCGACCATCGGCCTGCACCCGCGCGATAACCAGATTCTGCTGGACTCGCTCGCGGAGCTTGCGTCGCACCGGAACACGCTCGTCGTCGTCGAGCACGACGAAGACACGATCCGACGTGCCGATCACGTGCTCGATCTCGGCCCGGCGGCCGGCGTGCGTGGCGGCGAAGTCGTCGGCGAAGGCAAGGTAGACGATCTGATCCGCAACCCGCGTTCGATCACAGGCCGATTCCTGCGCGAACCGCTCTCGCATCCGGCGGAACCGAACCGCTCCGTAGACCCGCGCACGCCGTGTCTCAAGCTCGATCGCGTCGAGCTGCACAACGTGCGCAAGACCGATGTGCGCGTGCCGCTGGGCCGGCTCGTCGTGATCACCGGCGTCTCGGGCTCGGGCAAGTCCACCGTCGCGCGCGACGTGCTCTACACGAACCTGAAGCACCTGGTCGCCGAAGGCAACGGCAACGGGCACACCAACGGCAAGTCCCGTTCGAAGTCCACCGATACGAAGCTGATCGGCTGCCGTACCCTGCGCGGCATCGAGCACGTGGATCGCGTGCTCGAAGTCGATCAGACGCCCATCGGCAAGACGCCACGCTCCTGCCCGGCCACGTACATCGGATTGTGGGACGAGATCCGCCGCATCTACGCGAACACGACGGAAGCGCGCATCCGCGGGTACACCACGAGCCGCTTCTCCTTCAACACGGCGGGCGGGCGCTGCGAAGGCTGCGAAGGCCAGGGCATGAAGACCATCGAGATGAGCTTCCTGCCCGATGTGAAAGTGCCGTGCGACGTGTGCAACGGCCAGCGCTTCAATTCGGAAACGCTATCGGTCCTGTGGCGCGAGAAGAGCATCGGCGACGTGCTTGCGATGAACGTGGACGACGCGGTCGAATTCTTCCGCGCCCACTCGCGTGTCCATCACGCGCTGAAGCTGCTGCAGGATGTGGGCCTCGGCTATCTCACGCTGGGACAGCAGAGCCCGACGCTCTCGGGCGGCGAAGCCCAGCGCATCAAGCTCGTGACGGAGCTGGCCAAGGTGCGCGGCGATGCCGACCGGCTGCTGCGTCAGAAGCCGAAACGCACGCTGTACGTGCTCGATGAGCCCACCGTCGGGCTGCACATGGCGGACGTCGAGAAGCTCATCCATGTGCTCCACCGGCTCGTCGATGCCGGCAACAGCGCGGTGGTGGTCGAGCACAATCTCGACGTGATGGCCGAGGCGGACTGGATCATCGACATGGGGCCGGAGGCCGGCGATCGCGGCGGCGAGGTCGTCGCGGAAGGTACGCCGGCAGCGGTTGCGCGCAAGCGGGCCACGTCCCACACCGGCCGCGTCCTGCACGATTTCCTGCGCGAGCGCACGCGGCGTACAGTAGCCGCGTGAAGAACGACCTGAGCTGCTGGAAATGCGGGTTCGCGCTGGCGGACTTGAGCCTGCCGCTACGCCGCCTCGACGAGTGCCCCAAGTGCCGCGCCGAGCTGCACGTCTGCAAGATGTGCGTGGACTACGACACGCGCGTCGCGAAGCATTGCCGGGAACCGACCGCAGACGAAGTGAACGACAAGACGCGGGCGAACTTCTGCGATCATTTCAAGCCGCGCGCCGGGGCCTGGACGGCCCCGAACACGGCGGAAGTGGATAAGGCGAAAGCCGAGCTGGAGAAGCTGTTCGGAAAACGTTAGTTCCGGCGAACCTTCTCGCTCAGACGGTCGAGGAGCTTGGCGAACGGCGTGTTCTTCTGCACTTCGACGCGCAGGTGCCTCACCCCGGTGTCGTTCAGCACCTCACCACGACCGTTGTCGATCTCGAGGTCGCTGGCGCCGAGAATCTCGAGCGTCTCTTCCAGCGTCTTCGCGGACTTCTGTTCTTTTGCGCGCACCTTGCCGAGAGGCTTGTTCTTCTTGGGAGGTGCCTTCGCGCCTGGTTTCGCGGCGGCTGCCTTGTCGGCAGCGGTCGGCTGCGCGGGTTCCAGCGCCACCGGTGCAGCCGGCTTGGCATCTTCGAACAGCTTGAACTCTTCCGACTTCTGTTCCAGAACCTTGCGCTTGGCGAACTGGCCCGTGGCGGCCTTGTTTTCTTCGGCGCCGGCTCGGGACTTCTCCTGCGGGCTCACGGGCACCACGGCCACGCTCGCGAATTCCGAGCGCACGTAATACGCGACCTGCTTCGCCGAAATCGCATCCGAGAAGAACCCGAGCCGCAGGCCGTACCACTTGCGACCCTCGCGGCTGCCTTCCACGGTGTACAGCGTGTACGCGCTGAAGATGGCGAGCGGCGGCACCTTGTCGAGCTCGACCGGCGACACCGACCAGTACAACTGGACGGCGAACGACACCGGCGCGTTCTCGCGCACGGCTTCCTTCAGCGCGAGTCGGGTCTGCGTGTCGTCCGGCTTGAGCAGCGAGATGCCTGCGTTGGCATGCTCATCGACACGCTCGGCGTTTTCGTCACGGCGCTGCTCGAGGAATCGCAGCACCTGCGTGTCCGAGAGCGAAGGCGAGTCCGCCTGCACTGCCGGAGCCTGTGGGCGTTGAACCGGCGCCTTCGCTCGTGGCGGTTCCGCAGCGGGCACGGGTCCGCGAGGACTCCGTGCGGCGGGAACCGAAGCCCGCGCGGCCGGCACGCCAGGGGCGGCACTTGCCGGGGACGTCGGACCTCGCGCGACCGAAGGCGCCGAAGCCGCAGGATTGGGGTTGAAGGCGGGGACGCGCATCTGGCGCGTCTCGCCGGTTTCGTCCAGCGCAGCCATCACTTCGCGAACGTTCGAGCCGGACAAGGCAGCCGGCACAGGTGGCTGCTTCTTCGGTACCGCCTTCGCGGGCTGACGGGTCGCAGCGGCAGCGGGCTGCTGCTTCGGCGCACCCTGACGCGGCGGCTGAGCGCTGCGTTGAGCGGGCGGAGCTGCGGGACGCGCGGCCTGCTGGGGAGCGCGAACGGGTGCACCCGGCGTCGTACCCGGCCGCGGCTGAGCGGCTGCCGGTCGTCCCGGCGTCTGCGGAGCAAGCGCGCGGTTCGTGCCGGTGGCTGAGGGATTCTGCAGAGCGCGGTGACTGCCGGTGGCAGATGGATCGGGCAGGGCGCGGTGCATGCCCGTCGCCGAGGGATTCTGCAAGGCGCGGTGGCTACCGGTAGCAGACGGATCAGGCAACGCGCGATGCGTGCCAGTCGCAGACGGATTAGTGAGTGCGTGGTGCGCGCCCGTGCTCGACGGATCAGGGAGCGCACGGTGCGTGCCGGTCGCCGAGGACGGATCGGGCAATGCGCGGTGCATGCCGGTCGCTGAAGGATTCTGCAGGGCGCGATGGCTGCCAGTCGCAGACGGATCCGGCAACGCGCGGTGCATGCCAGTCGCTGACGGATTCAGGGCTCGATGCGCGCCCGTGCTGGACGGATCTGGAAACGCGCGGTGCGTGCCGGTAGCGGACGGATTCCGTGCGAGCGGCGCCGGCGCGGCATGCAGCGTCGGAACGATCAAATCAGCTGCGGAGGGCATCGCCTGCCGCGCAACCACCGGCGCGGCTGCGCGAGCCGGAGCAGTGGGCGCGGGCTTGGCCGTGACACTCACGACACGCGGCGCGGTCGGAGGCGGCGGCAGCTGCCCTGCCATCGCCGCTGCAGCGGCGCGCGCCCGCAGTTTCTTGCCCGGCGCTTCGCCGGCCCACGCCCCGGGATACACGTCGCGCACGACGCTCAGCCACTCTTCCGCTTCGGCGAGCGTGCTGAAGTACCCCATGTGCAGACGGAACCGCTCGCGATTGTCCTCGCGGCGGCGGCTCACGAAAAAGCTGAAGCGCTTCATCTCCGGCGCGTCCGGATGTGACAACGCCATCGGCGTCGTCGATGAGCACAGATTGATGACGAACGGACCGACTGCGGCGTTCGCCTGATCCCCGGCTTCCGGATGAGGTGCTTTACCGGCCGCCATACGTGCTTGTGGACCCATGTTCGTTCCCCGACCCCGCGTCTGAACGACCAGCGGTTCTGCCGGAGATGCTTGAAGCTCGTAATGAGGATGGTCTGCGCAGTCGCGCGTGCCGCGACTGTGGCAGCCCCGCCGTCATAGGAGCGCGCTCCAGTAGACCGGTGGCTTTGCGTCCCCGCCTTTCGACGGGTTTGCCCTTTTCACTTGAACCCGCAGTGTCAACTCGTCGCGGTTGAGCGTCAAGCATTCTTATGTGCACAGACTCTCAAGAGATTGAATCAACTGTCCGTGAATTGTACTTAGTGACCGGACATAAGCGCAGACGTAGCCGGGAAACTACGGAGGCTATGGCAGGCGACCCGCACTCGCGAAATGCGCACGATAGTAGGGATCTTCGAGGTAGGCGTACGAGACCACCTGGCCCGAGCGGGGCGCGTGGATGAATTTGCCGTCGCCCGCGTAGATGCCGACGTGATCCACGCGACGCCGCGAATTGCGGAAAAACACGAGGTCCCCGGGAGTGAGCTCGTCGCGATCGATGGGTCGCGCAGCGTCACGCTGATCGGCAGCGGTGCGCGGCACCTCGAAACCGAGCTGATCGAAGCTGTAGAAGACGAGCCCGCTGCAATCGAATCCGCGGCGCGGACTGTCGCCGCCGTACTTGTAGGGCGTGCCGATGAGCCCTTCGGCGACGCGAACTAGCTGCTCGCCCCGCTCCTCACGTTCCGCCGCACGTGAATCCGGAATGGTCACACGATCGGAAGGGCCGCCCGTGGTCGGCCGCGGCACGCTCGCGCACGCGCCGGCCAGAAAGGCCACGACGAAAGTCGTGAGGTAAGTCTTTGAGTTCCCCGGAAGCATCACGCAATCCCTTGAATACGGGCTGCGGGCGACCGGTCAACCGACGTCGCGAATATCGGTAGCCCGCCCGGCGATTGTGCGGGCCTGAAGCAGTTCTGTCACGGCAGTAACGGCCAGCGGACGGGCGAGGTAGAAGCCCTGTGCGATGTCACAGCGACGCTCACGCAGGAATTCGAGCTGCTCGACCGCCTCGATGCCCTCTGCGACCACGCGCTTGCCGAGAGCGTGCGCCATCACCACGATCGTCTCGACAAGCGTGGCCGAGGCAGGATTCTGCGGCACCTCTTCGAGGAAGGTGCGATCGATCTTCACGGTGCCGATGGGGTACTGGCGCAGGTAGTTGAGCGAGGAATAGCCGGTGCCGAAGTCGTCCAGCGCCAGGTGCACGCCGAGCTGGGCGAGTCTCACCAGTGCCGCGCCCGCCGCTTCGTCCGCGAACACGCTTTCCGTGAGCTCGAGCTCGAGCAGCTCGGGCGCGATGTTGTACTTGTCGAGTGCGCGTCGCACCGACTTCGGAAACTCTGCGTGCTTCAGCTGCTGGGCCGACACGTTCAGTGCGAGGCGCGGCGGAGCGATGTTCTTGTCGCGCCATTCCGCGAGCTGCGCACACGCTGTTTCGAGCACCCAGCCGCCGATGTCGACGATGAGTCCGCTCTCTTCCGCGGCCGGCACGAACTCGCCCGGGTAACGCACGCCATCGCGCGGCGTCTGCCAGCGCAGCAGCGCTTCGAGACCCATCAGGCTGCCGTCAGCGACTGAGAACTGCGGCTGGTAGAACAACGAAAACTCGCGCCGACGAAGCGCGCGATGCAGACCGGTTTCCGTGGGCGCGGTCGGCTTCGTCGTCATGTTGAGGTCGAAGAACATCGCGCGGCCGCGACCCAGATCCTTCGCTCGATACATTGCCGTATCGGCGTTGCGCATCAGCTCTTCGATCGACATCCCGTCGTCCGGGAATAGCGTGATGCCAATGCTCGCGCACACGTACTGATCGCGGCCGCCGATATTCACGGGCAGCTGCAACGATTCGATGACGCGCTCCGCGACGGAACGCGCCGCATCCGGGTCCGCAACGTTGCGCAGGATGACCGTGAACTCGTCGCCGCCAAGACGCGCGACCGTGTCGCCGTCCTTCACACATGAACGCAGGCGCTGCGCGACGATGGTGAGGAGCTGGTCGCCGGCGGGATGTCCCACCGAATCGTTCACGCGCTTGAAGTGATCGAGGTCGATGTAGAGCAGCGCGCCGCGACTCAGGCCCGCCGTGGCGCTCGTCAGCTCCTGATTGAGACGATCCAGGAACAGCAGGCGATTCGGCAGCGCCGTCAGTGGATCGTAGTGCGCCTGGCGATGCAGGCGCTCGTCGCGTGCCGTCTTCGAGAGCGCGATCGCAAGGCGTTGCGCGAACTCGCTGCCGCAATTGGCGACCTGCGGATCGAGGGCGGGCGCTTCGCGATAACCGATCGCGAGGATCGCCTCGACGCGCTCGCCGGGCATGACCGGCCACACCCAGAAGAACTCCGCGCCCATCTCGTCCATGGGCCGCAGGAAGCTGTGACGACGTTCTTCGCAGCGCGTGACGGTGAGACCTTTCATCTCGGAGGCGAGCGTCGTCACCATGTCGTCGTCGAGCGCGACTCGACTCACGGGGAGACCGGTCAGGCCGTTTGCAGCGAGATAGATGCGGCCGCGGCCGGGCGCATCCGCATCGAGCAGCGTGATGCCGACGCTGTGGCAGCGCGTGACGGTCTGCACGCGCTCGAGAATGGATTCGAGCATCTGCTCGAGCTCCGACGGCCCGAGCAGCAATTGATCGATCTCGGCCAGGGTTTCCAGGGCGCGGAACTGTTCCTCGAGACTCGCGGCCGTCGCGTTGAACGTGCGCACGAGGACGCGCGGCTCATCGACCGCCGCAACGCTCAGCCGCTCGAAGCGACGGCCCGCGAACGACCGCAAACCTTCTTCGATGGCGCGAAGCGCGGGCACGTGCTGACGCACGAGGTACTCAGCGCCGAGCCAGGCGAACAGCAGCACCAGCGCGATCACGTACGGCAACAGCGTCCACATCGGCTTGGTGCGTGCGAAGAACGTGGCGCCCCGATCGAGTGCGACGACGGCCCACGGGACCGTGGTGATGCGCTCGTCGACCAGCGGGAGATGCGTCAGCACCCCGTGCCATTCCTCGCCGGCACCCTGCCACGAGAGCGGATGGCTGGCCGAGTTGCTCGTGCTCGTGCGCCGTATGTGCTCGCCGAACATGCGGCCGGTCTCGGGCATCAGCGGCACGGTCGACTGCAGAACCGTGCCGTCGGCATCCACGATGGCGAGGGGGATCACGAAGGTCGCGCCGCCCGGCACGTCCTTCCACAGCCAGTCCGGCGCGATCTCGAAATAGGCCAGGCGCTCGAAACCGCCGGCGCTCACGCTGCGGGCGAGGAAGATGGCCGGCAACTGTCCCGGTAGCGACACATGCAGGACGACGGTGCGCCCCGCTTCCAGCGCCACGAGCTGGGGCGGCGTCGGCCGCAGGGTGGCATCGCCTCCAGCGAGCAGGCCGTCCCGGTCCACGACCACGGCTGACTTGAAGGCGCGGGAATTGACGATCTGCTGCTTGAGGGCCGAGCCGTCGTAACCGACGTCGCGCGCGGTGAGGGTCTGGACGATGGTTTCGGCTGCGCCGAGGCGGGATCTCAGGCTCCGGGCGTACGCCTGGCTCAGACCGATGAGACGCCGCTCGATGGTGGCGGTAGACGAGTCCCCCAGCACGCGCGCCGAGAACACGGCCAGCACGATCACGGGAACCAAAGCACCCACTGCGAGGGTCAATGCGATGCGCCGCCCCATGCGGCTCTTGAGTGCCGAGTCAGTCATTCGGAGTCAGGGTCGGATCGGATCGGGACTTAAGGGTGCGTCGGAGTGATTTTTTCGCAGACGCCCCGGAGCGTGTGAGCGTTACGTCCACTTTAGCCCACTGTGGCGTACGCGCTGCGGGCCGGAATGTTAACTGGGTCACGTTACACTGGGCGTGCATGGCGAACCGGGCATCCTCATCACAACGCGCGCTGAGACGGGCCACTGCGTGGCTGCTCGCGTTCACCGTGCTCTTCATGCTCTACGCGTCCCTGTACCCGTTCGATTTCAATCTGAAGCACTTCGCTGCGCTCGGCCGCGATGATCTGCTTCGCAGCCTCACCTGGCGACGACCGCCCCGTACCGATCTTGTCGCGAACCTGGTGTTCTATCTCCCCTTCGGCGCGCTCGTGATCTCGCTGACCCCGCGCCGCTGGGGACAGATGCGACGCCTGCTGTTCACGATCGGCGCGGGCGCCGTGCTCTCGACACTCATCGAGTGCGCGCAGGCCGCGACGCTGAGCCGCGACCCTTCGTTGACGGACGTTGTGTTGAATGCTTCGAGCGCCGGTATCGCCGCCGTGCTTGCGCTCGGTGCGCGTGGGCTCGGTCTGCAGCCGGCGCTCCCGGAGCTGCGCTCCAGTCGCCCGGACATCGTCGCAGTAGTCGTGATCGGGCTGTGGATCGCTTCGCACGCCGCGCCGTTCATGCCGACAACGAAGTTCGTCTCGTACTTCATGCACCCGATGCGCGCGCTCGACTGGCAATGGTCCAGCGGCGCATTCGCCGGATTTTTCGCGGGCTACCTGCTCATCGGCGCCGTGCTCAGAAGTCTCCTGCGGCCGCTCAGTTTCTGGCGCCTGTTCCTGGCGCTCGGCGCGCTGCTGCTCGTCGCGCGCATCGTGTTCCGCGAGCAGCGGCTCGATATCAACGAAGTTGCGGGCTTCGTGCTCGCGCTGCCGATGATCTGGCAGATGACGCACGCACCGGAGCAGACGGCCTATCGGCTCGCGCTCCTGTGGGCTGCGCCGGCATTCATGTTCTTCTCACTTGCACCCTTCGATTTTTCCGCGCGCACTCCGGACTTCGAGTGGCTGACGCTGCCGCCGCTCACCGCGCGCTTGAGTTTCGGCCAACCGGGACTGCTTGAAACCGCGTTCTTCTATTCGGGTGCGGTGTGGCTGCTGCGCGAGGCGCGGTTGCCGCTGCGTCGGGTGCTCGTCGGAATGCTCACGACCGCGCTGCTCATCGAGGTGGCGCAGAGTTGGGAGCCGGGCCGCAGCGGCCAGCTCTTTGCGCCTCTCGTCGTGTTAGTGACAGGTGCGCTGGTGTGGGCGCGGGACCGACTCAGCCTCACCGCGCGCCAGACTGTACCTTTGGATTAGAGGGCGGGTTGGCGCGCACGGGTCGCGAGGCGGCGAGCGCCACCAACGCCGTGTACGTGTACCGATAAACGCCGCGCCGGCCTGACCGTGCAGCACCGAGCGCGGCCGCCGCAACCTTGCGCGCAGAGATTCCGCGAAACGGAATGTTCGCGCCGCCAATCAGCGGATTCACCAGCGGCATCACCAGGCTGATCGCGAGCTCGCGCGGCCTGAGGTCGCGCCGCCAGCCGAGCAGCGGTCCCGGCTGCAGGATATCCAGCGCCGGAAATTGCAGGGCTTCGAGCGCCTGTTCCATCTCGCCTTTCACGCGCAGATAGAAGTTTTTCGACTGCGGATTGGCGCCAGCCGACGACACCACGACGAAGCGCTGGGCCTGCGCTACTCTGGCTGCGCGTGCAATGGCGACCACGTAGTCGAGGTCGACCTGGCGGAACGCCTCCTGCGAACCGGCCTGTTTCATGGTGGTGCCGATACAGCAGAAAGCGGTATGGCAGGTCTGGCCCTTCAGCTGCGCCTCGAGCTTCTCGAACTGCACGATGCGATTGGCCAGACGGGAGTGCTCGCGGCCCAGCGGACGACGGGTCACGGCGAACACACGACTGAAGTCGGGTGCATCCAGCAAAGCATCGAGGACGTATCCCCCCACGAGGCCGCTTGCACCAGCAAGCAGCGCCACCCGGGGTTCCTGATCTGCCATTGAACGGCTCGATTGTTGGTCGTTTCGCGCGACTTTAACGATGGGAGCGGCGCGGCGCTACAGTGATCGGCCAGTATCGGATCGACATGTATCGTTTGCGGTGACAGAGACGGGGGGTCTCATGCGGGTGGCAACGGGGTTACGGCTGCTGTTCGGGTTCATCCTGCTCTCCATGATCGTGGTGACGAGCTGGGCGAGCCTCAAACAGCCCGTGTGGGAATGGGGCGGGCTGACACAGCCGCCCGACAACGCCTGGACCATTGCGACACTGTTCGATGCGTACTACGGATTCATTACGTTCTACGTATGGCTCGCCTACAAGGAGCGGCGATGGCTGCCCCGTATCGGCTGGCTGATCGCCATCCTGCTGCTGGGGAACATGGCGATGTCCGCGTACGTCTTGCTGCAGCTACGCAAATTGCCGGCGGACCAGCCGCTCGGACGTCTGCTCACGGCGCAGAACGCATGAGGTGGTTCCCCCGCACACGCGCCTTCATGAAGCGCCGGCTCGTGGATCCGATCGTCGAGCTGCTGCGCCAGGGCGTGACGCCCGAGAAGATCGCGATGAGTCTCGCGTTCGGGCTCGGGCTCGGCATCTTCCCGGTGCTCGGTATGTCCACGATCCTGTGCACGATCGCGGCCATCGTGCTCCGCCTGAATCTCCCCGCGATCCAGCTCGTGAACTATCTCGCCGCACCCATCCAGATCGCGCTGATCATTCCGTTCGTGCGCGTCGGCGAGCATCTGCTGCAGCTCGCCCCGCAACCGCTGTCGATCTCCGCCGGTTTCAAGCTGATGGCGATCGGCGTGGTGCACGCAGTGATTGTGCTCTGGGATGCGATCGTGCATGCAGCGCTCGGCTGGATCGTGATCGGGCCCGTGCTGATCTACGTGCTCTATCGCATCTTCCGTCCAATCTTGGTTCACGCGGCGCAGATCCGCTTCCCCGCGGGCAGGGCCGCGCCATGATCGGGCATCCCGCCATACTGCTGCTGCTCGGGACGCTTCTCGTCGCCGCAGTGATGTTCGGTCTGTGGCTGCTCGGTCTGCGAAATCACAACTTCAGCTACGTCGACATCGGCTGGTCCGTGAATTTCGCGCTGCTCGCTGCGTTGTATGCAGCGCTGGCACCAGGCGATCTCACGCGCCGGCTCATCGTCGCGACGATGTTCTCCGCGCATGGCCTCAGGCTCGGGTGGCATCTCGCGAAGCGCATCATCGGCGAGCCCGAAGAAGGGCGTTACCAGCAACTGCGCAAGGAATGGGGCACGAAGGGCAATCTCAATCTGAAGTTTCTCGGCTTCTTCGAATTCCAGGCATTGCTGAATGCGTTCCTGACGCTGCCGCTGCTGCTTGCCTCGTTCAATCGCACACCGAGCGTGGACCCTCTCGAGATCGCCGGTGTCGCGCTGTTCGTCATCGGCATCCTCGGTGAGAGCGTCGCGGATGCGCAGCTCGCCGCGTTCAAACGCAATCCCGCCAACAAGGGCGGCGTGTGCGACGTAGGCCTGTGGCGCTACTCGCGTCATCCGAACTATTTCTTCGAGTGGCTCATCTGGATCGCGTATGCCGTGTTCGCGCTCGCCTCGCCTCACGGCTGGATCGCGGTCGCGATGCCCGTGCTGATGCTGCATTTCCTCATCAACGTGACGGGCCTGAAGGCCACCGAAGAGCAGGCGCTGCGCACGAAGGGCGAGCGCTATCGCCGCTACCAGGCGCGCACCAGCGGCTTCATTCCTTGGATTCCCAGGAGGACCTGACCGATGAACGCTACCGTGATGGCGGACGCACCGCCGAGTTTCTCCATGCGGCTGCTCGAGCGCGATCGCGTTCCGGACTGGCTGATCCGTTCGCGCATCCGGTCGCTCCTGGAAGAGCGCCTGCGCGAGGAGGACAAGGGAGACCCGGAACGCCAGCAGCGACACCTCATGGACCTCGTCTCACGCCTGAAGGCGAGTCCCATCGCCATCAACACGAGCGATGCGAACGCCCAGCACTATGAGGTGCCCACGGAGTTCTACCTCAAGGTGCTCGGCCCGAACCTGAAGTATTCCTCGTGCTACTACGAGTCCCCGGATGAGTCGTTGCAGGTGGCGGAGGAGCGCATGCTCGCCCTCACCTGCCAGCGCGCGCGACTGACGGATGGCGACGACATCCTCGAGCTCGGCTGCGGCTGGGGGTCCCTGTCCCTGTGGATGGCGAAGCACTACCCGCGTTCGCGCATCGTCGCGGTGTCGAATTCGCGCACGCAGAAGCAGTTCATCGACGCACGCGCCCGCGAGCGGGGACTGACGAACCTCGAGATCATCACCTGCGACATGAACCGCCTGGAAAACCCCGGGAACAGACTCTTCGATCGGGTGGTGTCGGTCGAGATGTTCGAGCACATGCGCAACTACGAGCTGCTGCTGGCTCGTGTGGCGTCATGGATGAAACCCGCTGCCACGTTGTTCGTACACATCTTCACCCACCGGGAGTACGCCTACCCCTTCGAAGTGCGTGACGAAAGTGACTGGATGTCACGCTATTTCTTCACTGGCGGCATCATGCCCAGCGACGATCTGCTGCTGTATTTTCAGCGCGACGTGCGCCTCGCCGACCATTGGCAGGTGGCCGGACGCCACTACCAGCTCACGAGCGAGGCATGGCTTCAGAACATGGACGCAAACCGCGACGCCATCATGCCCATCCTGGTACAGACGTATGGCGCGGACCAGGCCACGAAGTGGTGGGTCTACTGGCGTGTCTTCTTCATGTCATGCGCGGAGCTGTGGGGTTTCCGTGGCGGACGGGAATGGCTCGTCTCGCATTACCTGTTCGATAAGCGTTAGGATCGACGCACGATGCGGAAAGCGCCGTTTCAGTGGTTTGCAGCGTTGCTCGGTGCCTGGGCGAGCACCCTGGCGTTCGCTGCAGTCACCGATGCGGATCGCCAGCAGGCCTACAAGGAGTTCCGCGCGCTGTTCGATGCCAGGAAGTACGCGGAGGCGCTGCCCATCGCCGAGAAGCTCGTGGCGATGACCGAGGAGCAGTACGGCGCGGACGACCGCGCCCTCGCCAATCCGCTCGCAAACCTCGGCACCGTCCACTACCGCATGAAGGACTACGCGGCGGCGGAAAGGGATTACGAACGCAGCGTCTCGATCCTCGAAAAGACCACCGGTGCGGCGGATCGCCAGCTCCTGCGACCTCTGCACGGACTCGGCGCAGCGCATTTCGCCGAGAAGGAATACGTCGATGCATCCGTGGCGCTGAAGCGCGCGATCGACCTGAGCCGCAATCTCGATGGCCTGTTCAACGTCGAGCAGCTCCAGATTCTCGATCCGCTGATCTCCAGCTACATCGCGCTCGATCTGACGCAGGATGCCGAGAAGGAACAGCAGTACGCGCTGCGCGTAGCGGAAACCGCGTACGGCCGAAGCGATGCACGCATGCTGAAGCCGCTGGATCGTTATGGCCGCTGGCTCGAGCAGATCGGCCGCTACACCACGGCGCGGCTGCTCTACGCACGTGCGCTCACGATTGCCGAGCAGGCCGGCGGCCGCGGCACCGTGCTCGCGGTGGAGCCTTTGCAGGGCATCGCGCGCAGCTACCGGCTCGAATTTGTGAACGGCGCAGAAGAGATGCCGAATTCGCCGGATCCGTTCGGCTCGAACGAGATGCCGATCACCGCCGATGGCCAGCGCATGAATCCGGATGGTGAACGCGCGCTGCGTCTCGCCCTGTCGGCCATCGACAAGACGCCGCCGGTCGATCACAAGAAGCGCGGCGAGACACTCGTCGAGCTGGGCGACTGGTACACCAGCGCCGGCGCACTCGCGAAAGGGCAGGACGTGTATCGCGAAGCGTGGAAGGACCTCGCGCAGTCGGACGCCACTGAGATGCTCATGGCTCCGCGTCTGCTCGCGTACCGACCGCCCCCGTCCTCAGCCCGGCGCTCACGCTTGAGCCCGGACGAAGCCGAGGAGCGCTACTGTGAAGTGCGTTACACGGTGACGAGAGACGGGCGCACGGATCGCGTGGAGCTGGTTAGCAGTGACGCAGCCGAATCCATGCAGAAGTCTGTGTTGTCGTCGGTGAAGAAGGCGCGCTACGCGCCGCGCATGGAGAACGGCGAGCCGGTGGATACACCGAACGTCGTTCTGCGCGAGCGGCTGCTCATCAAGTCGAAGCAGTCCGCCAAGACGAGCTGAAAAAGCTTCCCTCAGAACCGCATTACGAACGCGCTGACGGGTCCGTCAGCGCAGGCATCTTCAGCTACGAGGCCTTGGGGGCGGGAGGCGTGGGAGCCGCGGCAGGCGGCGCCGGGCTGGTCGGTACGAGGATCGGTGCGACTTCGGCCGTTTCCTCGATGGGCACGGTGTCGATGCCGCCGGCATCCGCGGTGACGGAGGCCTGCTCCACGATCACGGATTCATTCCTCGCCAGCCGCTCGCCCACCGACTGCTCGGGGAACTGCACGAGGAACTTGGCAGCGGCGTCGCGCATCGCCGCCACGCTGGCGACCTCAAGCGGCTTGCCGCTCGACATGCCCTTCGCCAGCGAGTTGCCATATCCCGTCAGGGTCAGGCTGTCGGCCTTCTCACCCGAGGGCGTATAAAGATTGATCCGGTAGCGGATGGTCACCGCGTAATAGCGGCCGCCGGTCTCACGCGCGGTGACGAACGAATACTGCTCGATGCGCGGCTCGAAGATCGCCTTCAGACCCGGCGCGGCGCGCGCCTCGTCCAGGTCCTTGAATTCCTGCACCTGATCGAACGTGTCCTTGAACACCTCGCGCATCAGATGCGTGTGACCGTCGCCCAGCGAGATGGTCCACTCCACGCCCCAGCGTGTTTCGTTGTGCGCGAAGTTGCGCATGTCGCCGGGGAAGACGAGCCCGACGCGTGTCGGTAGCGTTGCGACCAGCGGTTTCGGCAGAGGCGCGTCCGGCTTGATCTGCACGCCACCGCAGGCAGTGAGGCCGAGCGCGACGACCGCGAAGCTTCCGGCGACGGCGAGCGCGCGCGGAATGCGAATCTTCGCTGGAGTGCCCCTGCCTGTTTTCATCCTGCGTGACTACTGCGTGACAGCTACGAACGTGCCGTTGTTCTGCTCGCACACCAAACGCATTAGGGCCGAAAACCGGATGCTTGTAAATGGTGTCATGCCGGGCCCTTCCGGAAAGCCGATGGCATGGATGCGCACGATGCGCCGGCCGTTCTTGTCAGGCCGGTTTATGTTGCCGATGGCATCGAGCGCAGCCTGGATCGAATCTCCGGTGAACTCGTCGCCAACCACATACAGGCTGACGCGCTTGTCCGGCGACCAGTAGAGACGGATTGCAGTCTCGATTCCTTCGACGGGGCTCGACTTGCTGAAGGCGCGCCAGCTCTTCATGCGCGCCACGATCTGATCGCGCTGGGCAGTGGAATCGGTCAGCCATTGGCCCTTGGTCCCACCGATGAGCACGCTCCCCTGGTCGCTCATGATCTGGATGCCCCTGACCTTCGGGTAGATCGACAGGATCTCCTTCACGGTGGCCTGCGCCTGGTCCCAGTGGAAGCTCGTCATGCTCGCCGAGGTATCGACGATGAAGATGATCCATTCGCTGTCGATCGGAATGCCGCCGATCGACTCGCTCTTCGGCCGGCTCGCCTGATCCTTCAGCAGGCGCTTCATCTCTTCGGTGAGTGTCTGGTACGCGGAGACGAGCTCGCCCTCCACGATGTTCGTGACCGACGCTTCCTTCTTGCTGGAGGAGAACTGGCCCTTGATGTTGGTCAGATCGCCAGCGAGCTGCTGCGCGCGTATCAGCGCCTGCTGCTTCAGGTCTTCCTTGCCCTCGAGCTCCCGATTCAGGAGCGCCGTCTCGCCGCGAATTTCGTGGAGCTGCTCCTCGAGCTGTTTCACCTGGCCCGTGAGACGAATGCTCTGCTCCTGGAGCTGGATCGGATCGCCGTACTCCGTGAGCACGAGCAGAAGAATGATTGCGCCGAAGCCGCAGCAGATGCAGTCGAGGAACGACAGGCTGAAGACTTCCACCGGATGGCGCTTCAGCTTCACGGCCAGTCCTTCGAGGGCATCATCAGCGTGCCCTGCGTGAAGCGCGTGAGCTGCCAGAAGCGATGCGCGGCGGGCAGGTCGCCATGCATCGGCAGAAGAATGACGTCGACCGGCACCTTCTCGGGCAACTCACCGACAGCATCGTCGAACAGACGCGCGCGTGCACCCGCGTCGATGTACTTGCGGAAGCCCGCGGCCTTGCCCTGCGTCGGCAGGCCATCCGTGATCAGGATGATCTGGTCCGGCAGCGGATTCAGCGTCTTGATCGCGGCAAAGGCGTTCATGAGGCTCGTGCCTTCCCCGGGGATCATCGCAGTCAGCGCTTCAATGTTCTTCGAGCGCAGCAGCGGATCGTTTGCGTCCTGCCACTTGCCCGATGAGCCGGGCAGCACTGCGTCCGCCTTCGTGTTGAAGCCATAGATCTGGAACTGCGCATCCGGCGGAAGCTGCGCGACGATCCAGTTCACCGTGTCGACCGCACGCCGCCACTTCGAGGCCAGGCGCTTCTTCCCTTCATCGGAGTTGCGCAGCAGGATCACGTTCACCAGATCCTGGTGCAGCATGCTCGCCGATCGATCCAGCAGGATGAGCGTGCGCTTGCCGCGCACTTTGATACCTGTGATGTAGCGGCGATCGCCGCCGGTGTTGCGGAACGCCTTGATGTCCTGACCGGGCGGCGCCCGATCGATGGCGCCCGCTTCGAGCCGGCGCGTGCCTTCCTGGAGCGCGCGAATGTCGGCCTTCAGCTTTTCGATGCGTTCGCGACGCGCGAGACTCGTCTCGTCGTACGCGGACATCTGGATGCGGCTGGCCTTCAGCTCCGCGAGCAGTTGCTTCGATTTCTCCGAAGCGCTGGCCGTTTCGCTCTGGGTCTTGTTCAGCGTGTTGCGCAGGATCACGAGATTGCGCACGCCGATCAGCACTTCTTCCTCGAGCCGGTTCACTTCGGCGCGCAGGGTCTCGGTGCTGCGCTGGCGGTCGATCCCGCTCTGCGCGCTGATGATGGTGTAGAACAGGATGACCGCGCCGAACCCGCAGCAGATGCAGTCCAGGAAGGAGAGGCTGAAGACCTCTACGCTGCGACGGCGGCGAGCCATGGTCGAGGCCCCCGCTTCAGGCGACTTCGCCGATGGAGATGAGCGAGAGCTCGACGCCGGGCTCGCCGAGTCTCACCTTGTCACCGGCGTGGATGCGCACGCGCTCCGACACGCGTTCGCCATTCACGAACGTACCGTGGTGGCTGTGATCCACGAGCACGACTTCGCTTCCATCACGCACGAACGTGCAATGCCGACGCGACACTCCGGCCAGACCTTCCGGTAACGCAAGCGACGGCGTGCCGCCGGGCGCGCGCCCCACGACGAGCGAGCTGGCAACGAGCGGGATGGCGCGTCCATCGAATAGCAGATGCGACGGCGTGGAAGAGCCTGCACCGCTGCGGCCGAGCATCTCGCGGGAGATCTGCTCAGCGAGTGCGCTTTGCTCGTGCAGCCGCAAGCGACGCAGGAGTCGCACCGCTTCGCCGTCCCCGGCCTGCGCAAGATCGAGCAGCGAAGTCGCCGCCGCCGCAAAGCCTTCCGACACGGTGATGAGCTCGCAGCCCACGAACTGTTCGAGCAATTCGCGGAAACCCGGCAGCGCCGCGATGCTTTCCGGCATCACGAGCGTGACTTCGGCTCCCGCCGGGCGTAACGAATGCAGCAGCCGGATGAGCTCGCGATAGATCGGCTGTGCGGCTTCCCCGAACTGGTCCCGCGTCAGCGAGACTTCGAAGCGCGCTTCGCCGTTCGTCACCGCAGCCGTCGTGCTCCCTGTTTCCGCTGTCTGCCGCGTCAGTACCGGCAAGGCATCGAACAGCTGCTGCTCCGTCACGGCGTTGGTGAAAGGATCGAAGCGCGTGCGCTTGATCATTGCCGTGCTGATGAACGCGAGCCACGCCTGGTAGAGCTCGATGAGCCCGCCCTGTTCCGACATGACTGCGCGCCGTCGCCTCGCCTGGCCGCTGCTGTCCACAGCGGCCGCGGCGGCGTGATGCAAACCCACTTCCAGCACCAGCGCGCTGCGCGCTGCCTTCACAGATGCCACCGTGACTGCAGCCGAATCGATGAATCCGTCGACCTTGAGGCCGAGGTTCTGCGCGATGCCGAGCACCGTGCCGAGCCCTTCCGCGTCCGAGCGAACAGGCGCCGTAATCCAGACGTGCTCGCCCTCGAGCGGCGGATGTTCCGTGAGGAGCTTCCCCAGCTCTGCAGCGAGCAGCGCCGCGGCGCGCGCCGACGGTGTCGACTGGCTGACGAGCTGACCGAGATGCCGTGTGGAAGTGGTGGTGGGCTGCCGGCGCAGCGCATGCCAAGCATTCGTGCCCGCTGCCTCACTGCCGCCACCATCGAATATTGCGCTGGGCGCACTCGCCAGCACCACGCCGTCACGCGCGATGCTGAGGCTGCGGTCGTTGAGCTCGATGGCCAGTGATTTCATCAGATGTCGACCGGAAACGTCACGTTGTTGTCCGCGGATTCCTTGTCATCAGGAACGAGCGTGGGATCGTCCGCGATGGTGGCCGACTCTTCCTGCTTCGACGGCGGCGGGCGCGTCTTGGTGGGCGCCTCTGTCTTCGCAGGCGCCTCCGTCGCGGGTGGCTTCGCGGTGCCTGCATCCTGCGCACCGGCGCGATACGTGATCACCATGGAGAGCACGAGGCAGGCTGCCAGGAACAGCATCGCCCACATCGAGGGCACTACGCTTCGTCGTGTGATCATGACACTCGCTCCAGCTATTCCGCCCCGGCTATTCGGCGTAGCGCGCTACGCGAAAGCCGATGACCTGGCTGCCTTCGTCCGCCGAATCCCGCCACGCATAACGCAGCTCCGCGACGTTCGCGGATTTCCAGTTCGCACCGCGCACCACGTGGCGCGCGGCCTGATCGGGCCCGAGCGGATCCGTAACGGCGGCGGCATCCACGAACGACAGGTAGTTGTCGTTGATCCACTCGGACACGTTACCGCCCATGTCGTGCAGGCCGAGCGGCGTCGGCTCGAATTTCCCGACCGGCGCCACGACCACGTAGTCGTCGCTGTAGCCGTCGAGATCCGTTTCGAGGATGCCCTTCGTCTCGGAGCCCGCAAGGTTGCCGACCTTCGCGACCACCGGGAGCGCATCGCCCCACGGGAAACGACGCACCTGGCCCGGCGACACGAAGCGCGCGGCGTACTCCCACTCCGCTTCCGTCGGCAGGCGATAGCCGGTGGTCACCGGCTTTTTCAGCACGAACTTGCCACCACCCTGCTCGTACGCCAGCGGCAGGCCTTCACGTTCGGAAAGCCAGTTGCAGTACTCCGCGGCCTCGTTCCACGAGACCTGCACCGCCGGCTGCGCATCGAGATCGAACGAGCGCTTGCCGAGGAAGCCCGACACGTGACCGGGCTTGAACGAGCGGAAATCGGCGTTCGTCACTTCCATCACGCCGATGTAGTACGGGCGCTTCAGCGTGACCTGCCGCAAGCCTTCGTTCGGCCGCCGTCCCTGCTCGCGGCGCTCGCTGCCCATGCGGAAGGTGCCGCCCGGAACGAGTCGCAGCACGTATCCGGTGCCCTTGGCCGTAATCGTTGGAGCGGACTCGAGCAGGGCCTGTCCGCGATCCGATGGAACGAGCTTGTACTCCACGGATCGTTCCTGCCCCAGCGCGGGCGTGACGCTTCCGGTAAACGAGATGAAGCCTTCCTTGCGAACTTCGACACTGTGCTCGGTGGCGCTGAGATCGAACGCTTGCGGCGTGCGGCCGCGCGGCTTGCCGTCGACGAGCAGCTCGGCATCCGCCGGCTCGCCCTGGATGCTCACGCGAGCGAGCACCACCTGCATCTTCGCATCGAGCGAGATCTTGCGGCCCGCATCTGCGAACACGGACTTCGTCCAGTTGGCAAAGCCCGGCAGCGTCACGACGACTTCATGTGCGATGCCGGCAGGCAAGTCCACCTTGAGCGGCGTGCGGCCGCGGTAAGTGCCCGCGACCGTGATCTCCGCGCCGCTCGGCTCCGAGCGCAGCGTCAGCTCCGCGTCGGGTTGCCCGAGCGTGATGGGGCCGATGCCGAGTGTTTCGCCGGCCTTCATCACCACGCTGCTCTCCCAGGTCTTCAGACCGGGGGACGTGATCCTCACTCGGCGCACGCCGGAATCCGCTTCGACGGTAGCCGGCGCCGGGCCCGCAAACTTGTCATCCACTTCGACACGAGCGCCTGCGGGAATCGCGATGACCTTGAGCGTGCCCCACGACGGCTGCATGGCCGCCGTGATGTCCTGGCGCTTGCCGAGTCCTTCGACGTTGACGCTCGTGACGAAGTCGAGGTACCGCGGAGCGCGCAGGGTAACGGTGTGCGAGCCCGGCGGCGCTTCGACGTCGCCCGGCGCTTTGCCCGTCTGCACGCCATCGATGCTGACCGAAGCGGCAACATTGTTCGTGTCGATGCGGAGCTTCCCGGGGAGCTTGGCGAGACGCAGGCGCGCGACCGGCGGTGAAGCCGTCGCCTTGTCATCCACTGCGACAGTGACTTCCGCCGGGTAATAACCCTCGCGCTCACCACGCAACACGTGTTTGCCCGACAGCACGCTGACGAACCCGCCACTCTGGAAGGCAAAGAACGTTCCGGGCGTGCTCACCTTCGCATCGCGCGGCTGCACGTCGATCTCGACGGGTTTCAGAAGCGAGATGAGCGTGGTGACGGCGAGCAGCACGACCACAGCGGCCGCGATGCCGACGACCCATTTCTTCGGAATGGGTTTGCGCGCGTAGGCCGCGCGGGCGCCGCGCTCGGCAGTGAGTACGGCGGCGGCTGGCCGCGCGCTTGCACCTGCCGTCGTCGCATGAATCTCGACGTCCTCGTCGCCCGTATCGAAATCGACTGCCGCGACGGTGACGATCGGCGCGATGGTGGCGTTGCCGACGAGATGGAGAACATCCAGTCGCAGACGGGTTCGCGAGTCCTCCGTGACGACCACCTGGGCATCGCCGACCGAAAGGACGTCGTCCCGATGCAGCTCGCGCGTACGGGCGAGCGGGCGCCCGTCGAAGCGCACGGCCGCGCCTGCTTCGGGAGTGGCCCACCAGTCCGCCTCGCGACGTTCGATGACGAGCGCCACCCCCGGCGGAGTGCCCGGCACGACGATGTCCGCGCCTTCGCCGCCGATGGAAAGGTTCGCACCGAGCGTGCGCTCACCCGCAGGCTCCCGAACCCGGATTTGCGCGTACGACGCGCCCGGTTTACTGACCGCAGCTTCTGTCATGGTCGTGGCTATGACCGCGGAGGCGTCAGATCGGTTCGACGCAGCTCACGCTGATGGTCTGCACGCTGTCTCCCGGCGCAATCGTGACATCCCTACGGACGTCGCGGAATCCCGGACGCGTGCCGACCACGGTGTATCTACCGGGCTTCAGCTCGATTTCCCGCTTGTTGAAGGTACCGAAGGTGCCAACCCGTTGAATCTGCACCTGCGTGGCATTGTCCGACACCATCTCGATCCGCACCGGCGTATCGAAGGTGGGCAGCAGGATCTGCAGGCGCTGGATCTGCGACCTCAGCACCGGACCCGACGGGTCCTGCCCCGCCGCGCGCTTGATCAAAGTGTCGGCTTCCGCACGCACGGCCTGCGAGGCCAGGCGGTCGGGGCGATCGATGAGGGCCTGCAGGCGTTCGCTCAGCTCGGCGCGGGCCAGGGCACGGGACCTGCCCTGCTGGGCAAACACCAGCGACGGGTCCACTTTCAGCGCAGCCTCGTACTCCGCGGCCGCTTCACTCCAACGCTCTTCCGCTTCGAGTCCTGAAGCCCGTTGCCGCGTGGTCGCGAAGCCGCGGGCGCGCAAGGCGGCGCCCACCCTGGCGAGGCCGGTCTGCGCTTCGGCGCCGTTCGGACGCATGCCGCGGGCCTTCTCGAAAGATTCGCGTGCATCGTCGAGGCGCCCGGCGCCGAGTGCGGCAAAGCCGGCACCGACTGCCTTCGCATACGTGTCGTTGCCGAACGCGGCATGTGCGCGATCGAGCCCCGCGCGTGCCCGCGCATTGTTCGGATCCAGCGACAGGGCCTGACTGTAGTCCTGGACGGCCCGCGCATAGTCCTTCTCGGTTTCGGCGTTCTCGCCGTCGGCGAGGAGCGGCAGCACGCCGCCCAGATTGCGCACCCGCTGCAGGCCGGTCAGCGCGCGCTTGTTGTTCGGATCGATGCGGACTGCGGATTCGAACGCCTGCTTGGCGACCTCACCCTGTCCAGCAGCCAGCGCCGCTTCACCCTCTGTGAGCTGCGCGTTCAGCGACTGATTGGCGCGTGCATCGACGACGGCGAGCAGCCGCAAGGCCTCGTTGAGTCTCTTGGCGGCAAGCTGAGGTGCACCGGCGTCGTTTGCGCCTTGCGCTTCGGCCGCGCGCCACTTGGCGGAAGCGAACTCCGCTCCACCCCACACGCCTGCGCCGCGCGCTTCGAGCGCTGCGAGACGCTGCTCGAACGTGGCACGAGCGCGCGCGACTTTCTCGGCGGAGTCCGCATCGCTCTCCTTTTCCGGCGCAGGTGTGCTCGCGCTGGCCGAACGCGTCGGCGGCGTGCTGCTCGCAGCACTCGTCGACGGACCGGTCGATGGACTGGCTGGATTCGGCCGTGCGGTCGTCGCCGATGGCGCGGGCGGGGGGTTGTCGCGCCATTCCGGATCCGACGTCGCAGGTGTGTCCGCGGCAGGCGGCGTCGAGGCGAGCACAGGAGAGGACGGTTTGCCGGGTTTCGCGAGCCCTTCGAGGCCACCGTATTTCGGCAATACGACGAACGCGACGACAGCGGCAGCGACGAGTGTGGTCAACAATACCCACGGCCAGCTTCGCCGCGGCGGACGCTGCGGTCGCAATGGATATTTCGGCGCGCGCTCCGCGCGCAGCCGCACGTCGTCCCAATAGGTGGGAGCGCTGTTCGTCGCGCCGAGATGAGGCGCCGCGTCGCGAACCGCGGCTGCCGCCGCAGCGATGCGCCCTTCCTCTATCGTCCCCGCGTTCGAGCGCAGTGGAACATCCACATCCTCGTGCGGCTCGTCTTCGATCACATGAGGCTCAGCTCGCCTCTCGACGCGCGGCTCAGGGCGAGCAGGCGGCGGCGGGGGTGACGGTGCGAAGCTCTCGACAGTGATCGTTCGCGCCGGCGGCTGCTTTGGCATCGCGCCGGTGACCGTCACGCTCTCGTCCGGAGGGTCCGGTGGCTCCTGTCTTCGGGCAGCCTCGGAATATCTGACCGGCTCCTGCCCTGGCGCAGTCTCGGAGTATCTGACCGCAGGTGGCGGCGGTGGCTCCTGCCTCCGCGCGGCTTCGGAGTATCTGACCGGCGGCGGCTCACTCACGGCCGGCCTCGACGCCTGCGTCATCGCCGCCCGCTTCGCGGCTTCGGCCGCAGCGAGCACAGCCGCATCGCGACGCATGCTGGCAGATGCGCCGTCGGTCGGCTCTTCATCCTCGTGGTCGTAATCGAAAGTCAGCGTGTCGTTGAGCGCGGCGTCGAATTCGTCGATCACATCGCGCATCGTGCGCGGACGCATCGCTGCGCGCTTCGCGAGCATGCGCATGATGGTGTTCACGAGTTGATGCGGCGCCTGGTGCGCGGGTTTCAGCTCCGGGACAGGTTCATCGAGCGCACGCTTCACCTCGAAGCGCGGGTAATACGGTGGATAACCGGAGAGCAGCTCGTACGCCAGTGCACCGAGCCCATAGATGTCGTCGGCAACCGAAGGCGGGTCGCCACGGAGTTGCTCCGGACTGGCCGTAAAGGGCGAAAGCCCAGGCCGGGCGACACCGCGACTCACTTCGCCGGAAGTGCCGGCGATGCCGAAGTCTGCGATGCGCACGCGTCCGCGCCCATCGAACAGCACGTTGCTCGGTTTCAGGTCGCGATGGATGACGCCCTGGTCGTGCGCGTATTCGAGCGCCTGCGCGATGTCGATGATGACGGGCACGACCTCGAGATAGCTCTTGCCGCGCAGACGTCGCAGGTCACCGCCTGGAGCGAGCTCCATGGGCAACGCCACGAAGTCGCCCTCACGATGGGGCGGATATACCTTGAGGATGGAGGGGTAGTTCAGTTTGCTTGCGATGGAGTGCTCGCGCGTGAGCATCTGCCACGCAGCTTCGTCGTGCGCGAGCGAAGGGCCGAGAACCTTGAGAGCTACCTGCGCGCCGTTCTTCTCGTCGCGCGCGCGCCAGACTTCCGCCTGCCCGCCGGCACCCAGCTTCTCGAGCAGGGTGTAGCGAGAGGAGGCTGCCCGTCCGTGGCTTGAAGGATCGCCTTCAGTCATGGCCTCACGGGTGCGGACGTGGGCTGCTCCACAGCCACCTTCACCGGCGTCACCGTGGTGTCGGTCGACGAGGTGGTGGCCGGGGCTGTGCCCGTCTTGCCGCCATTCTCTTCCAGATACAGCTCATGCAGGAGCCGTTGCCATTCGCGGTACTGCTCGTCCGCAGTGCCCGTCAGGCGCAGCGTTCGACCTTCGACATCCACCACCTGCGGTTGCACCTCGCTCTGGAATGTTTGCGACAGCTCCTTCAACGCCGTGGCGTGGACCTTCGCATCGGAATACTTCTTCAGGCCCGAGAGCACCGCGGCCGTACCGCCGATGGCGCCTGCCGTGCGCGCCGCGTTCTCGACGCGGCGGCAATTGTAGTCCGTGGACTGGCACTGGCCCGGCACGAACACGCTCGCAAGCACGGCGGCTGCGCCGAGGAACGTGCGGGTGCGTGCCTGATTGCGGGCACGGCTTTCCTTCTCGATCTCATCGAAGCTCGAGCGGCGCCAGTTGCCGTAGGAGTCGCGCATCGCGTCCGAGAAATTCGCGTAGTAACCGTTCACCGTGTCCACGACGCCGGCGTCGGTCTCGCGGATGCGCGAGATGCGGGCGGTGTACGGGTCGTCCTTCGCAGGCAGGCGCGCCACGACCATCTTGCCCTTGTCCTTGGGGTCCTGCGCCAGGTAGCCGGTCATTGCGGCGGGCGCCAGGTCCTGCGCGAAGCGCAGCTCGGTGACGCGGCGGATATCACGACGGTTCTCGGCCAGCAGCGCATCGCGCGCCACGACCATGTCGTTGGCGATCTGCGAATACACGTTCTGGAATGGATCACGTGCCTTCAATGCGTTGTCCGTCTTGTAGGAGCCGGTGTCGGCCGGGCTCTCGTAGTGCTTCTTGTTGATCCATTGCCGGCCCGTCGAGTCCTGAACCGAGACCTCGACAGCAAGCTTCGCGCCCGTGGACTCGAGGATACGCCCGGTCACGGTCACGTCTATGAATTGTAAGTTCGACGGGACTACTCGCACCGCACCCCACTGCCCCGAGGACTCCAGGGTGGACCGGAGCTGGGAAGGGATGAACCGCGCCTCGGCCTTGCGGATGTCCGGGTAGATGCGCTGCTTGGCGAGCTTGTCCAGATCCTTGGCCTGCTCCTCGGTGATGTTCACGTCGAACTCGCGGATGCCGACATCCAGCAGCTCGTCCTCGGGGATCTGGGTCTTGGCCTGTACAGGGTTGATCTTGGGAAGCGGCTTGGTCTCGTTGACCATGCAGCCGCCCAACCCGCCCACGAGGGCCACTCCGAACAGAGCGATCAGGGTTTGCCGAACCATGTTGCTCACCTTTTCCTGCGTCTTCTGCCACCTGGGCGCGATTCCGCGCGCCTAACGGCCCACATGCGCGGCGCGCTTACTTGCTCGCGCCTTTCTTGTATTCGATGTATTCCTTCCAGAGCTTCTCTTTGAGCTCCGGATCGGTTTCCGCTTCCGCTGCCTTACGCAGGCGGCGTGCCACGATGTCGTCGTCGCTCCCGTCCGGGATTTCGCTGGAGCTGCTGCCCGAGCCCTGCGCGCCACCGTTGTTGCCGCCACCGCCCTGTGCGGTCTGGTCGGCCTTGCGCTGCTTGTCGGACTTCAGGTCGCCGGGACGGTTGCGGCTCTCGCCCTTGCCGTCCTTGCCGTCGCTCGGGCCTTCGGTCTTCGACGAGCCGGAGCCCTCCTCGCCTTCCTTGCCTTCTTCATCTGTGTCCGCGCTGCCCGAGCTGCCTGCATTGGCTGCCGCGCGTGCGTCGCGCTCCTGGGCTGTCTTCTCCTGCTCCTTGCGCACTTCACGGTCCACCGTACCGAGCGACTCATCGAGCTTGCGGTCGATCGAGGCACGACGTTCTTCGGATGTGCTGCCGGGACCGGCAGTGCCGGCCGAGCCGCTGCCATCCGCCGTCTTGCCGTTGCCGGAGCTGCCACCGCCCGCTGCGGAGCCTGACTTCGAGCCCTCAGAGGCACCACCCGGCATCCCGCCCGCTGACCCACCCGACTGCGTCGAGGGCAAGCCGGGCGATCCCGTCGACGGCGTCGAGGGCATTCCTGTCGAACCGCCGCCCGGCGACGTGCCAGGCAATCCGGTTGACGTCGGCCCCGGCATGCCGGGCAGGCCTCCACCGCCGCCACCGCCACCCGAGTCACCCGAAGGGCTCCCGGACCCACCGCCACCACCGCTGCTGCCACCGGAATTCGTCTTGCAGCCGCCGACGATGAGCAGTGCCGCTGCCAATGGCGCCAGCACCAGGAAACGAGTGACGGATGAGTGGTTCATGGTGAAGTACCCTTCGTGGGTTCGGCGGCCTTCGCGGGCTGCGGCTCACCGCCACCGTCCGCCGGCGCTTCACCTTCGGTGAAGAACGCGCGCAGCTGACTGGCGAGCCGATCACACGCCGCACTCTGCACACGCGCGATGAACGGCAGCGGAACGACTGCCCCGATGATTGCGGATGTGCCTGTGACGTTGGTGCCCACGCTGCCTGCCGATTTCGCCTGTTTCAGATCCCATACGGTCGCTTCGTAGGCGGACTCTTTTTCCCACCATCCGAAGCCGATACATCCCGCGGCGCCCGGCGCAGCTCCGCACGCGATGCTGCCGCCGCCGTCGGTCTTCTGTGTGCTGCCGTCGAGCCAGACGACATAACGCACGCCCGTCGACGCAACCTTCTCGCTGACTCCAGGCTTGGTGAGTAACGCCGACACGGCTTCGGGTTTCGCCGGCGCGGTGCCGGGCTCGAACCACGGAAACATCTTGTCGACGAACTCATTGTTCCCATGCACGACGATGTTGGCCTTCCCGCCCTTCAGCTCATCGCTCACGCAGTCCATGAATCCATCTTCGGCGCCGGCGCCTTCCACTTGAGGCTTCGCGAGGATCACGACGGCTTCGCCCTTGCCGATGTGCGTGGGCATCTCGCGGGACTCTTCCACGCGCGATTGCATGCAGCCCGCAAGCAGCAGCGCAGGGACACATGCGACCGGCACCGCGAGAGAGAAGAACGCGGTGGAGCGAGACCCGACTTGACTGTTCATGATGGTGTCCCTGTGAGAGCTTGCGGGAGAGCCGTGGTCGCGAGGCCTTTGGCGGTCGAGTATGCCACCGAGTCGCCTCGGTTTATGACCGCATGTTGCATATCCGGTTCCCGACCGCGGGAACTCTGCGACGCGCGCGACTCAGAGCTCGAGCTGAAGTTGCGATGAACCGGGCCCGGGCGGGCGGAAAAGCGTCGTGTCCAGCGGACGCGCGCGCATCGAATCGAATCCGAGCTTCCTTGCAGCGATCTGGAAACGCGCGCGGATGAGCTCGGCGTAGGCGCCGGTGCCACGCATTCGCGTACCGAAATTCGGATCATTCTCGCGACCCCCGCGCGCGTCGCGCACGAGCGACATGACGTGCTCGGCTCGCTGCGGATAATGCTGTGCCAGCCACTCTTTGAAGAGGTTCTTCACCTCGTACGGCAGGCGCAACAACACGTACGCGGCGCTCGTCGCACCGGCTTCGGCTGCAGCTTCCAGGATACGTTCTGTCTCGTGATCGGTAATCGCTGGCACGACCGGTGCAACCATCACACCCACCGGAATGCCTGCGTCCGCGAGCGCGCGGATCACCTTGAGACGCGCCTGGGGTGCAGCCGCCCGGGGTTCGAGCGTGCGCTTCGTGTCTGCATCCAGCGTCGTCAGGCTGACTGCGACGCTGGCGAGCCGCTGCCTTGCCATTTCTCCCAGGATGTCGAGATCGCGTGCAATCAATACACCTTTGGTCACGATTGACACGGGGTGCCGGGCGGCGGCAAGCACGGTGAGAATCGTTCGCGTTACTTCGAGCTTGCGCTCCAGCGGCTGGTACGGATCGGTGTTCGAGCCCAGCATGATGGGCTTGCACACGTAGCCACGGCGCGCGAGCTCGGTTTCCAGCACCTTGCGCACGTCGGCCTTGTAGAAGAGCTTCGTCTCGAAATCGAGACCGGACGAGAGGCCCATGTAGGCATGGCTCGGCCGCGCGTAACAGTAGATGCATCCGTGTTCGCAACCCCGGTACGGATTGATCGAGTACTCGAAGCCGATGTCCGGTGAGTCGTTGGTCGTGATGACGCCGCGGGCGCGATCCGGCTGCACGCTGGTCGCGACACTGTCCGGGGCTTCTTCGCGATACCACCCATCGTCGAAGGCTTCGAGACCGGTACGGTCGAAGCGCCCAGCCGGATTCGACAGCGCGCCACGTCCCTTGAGTGTGTTTCGTCCGGTGATTACACGGTTCACACCGGGCACTGTACGCCCGTACAGTCAGGGCGTAAAGCGCGCGCCGGTCCGCGGAAACCGGTCCATCGAGCGCAGCTCGGGGAACAGCCGCATGTAGGCGATCACGACCGCGAGCGTCGCGATGCCACCGAGCAGCACGGACGGCACGAGCCCGAACGCACGGGCCGCAAGGCCGGACTCGAATTCGCCGAGCTCATTCGATGCGCCGATGAACATGGAGCTGACCGCGCTCACGCGGCCGCGGATCGCATCGGGCGTTTCGAGCTGCACCAGGAGATGCCGCACGAACACGCTGATCATGTCGCCGAGCCCCAGGAGAAAAAGAGCGATCAGCGACACCCAGAAGATCTTCGACACGCCGAACACGATGGTCGCGGCACCAAACAGCGCTACGCCACCGAACATCCAGCGTCCCACGTGACGGCTCAGAGGCGCGAACGCGAGCACGGCTGCCATGACGGCTGCACCAACACCGGGCGCCGAGCGCAGGACGCCATAGCCGACCGGACTCACGTACAGAACGTCGCTCGCGTAGATCGGCATCATCGCGGTGGCGCCGCCAAACAGCACGGCGAACAGGTCGAGCGAGATCGCGCCGAGCACCGTGCGACGGCGGAACACGAAGCGCAGGCCCTCGAGCACGTCGCCGAGCTTGAAATCGCCGGCCGGGATCTCCGCCCGCACCGGTTTGATCGTGGCGATGAGAATGACGGCGAACGTCAGGAGCGATAGCGAGGTCGCGTAGGCCACCTGCGGCCCCCACACCAGCAGCAGGCCGCCCAGCGCCGGCCCGCTGATCACGCCAATCTGGAACAGCGTGGAGTTCACTGCCACGGCGCTCGGGAAGACTTCGACCGGTACCAAGTTCGGAGTGATCGCCTGGCCCGTCGGCATCCAGAAAGCGCGACCGGCCCCAAATAGCGTCATCGCGACGAACACCGGCCAGACAGCGCTGCTGCCAGACAAGGTGAACCACAGCAGCAGACCGCTGCAGCACGCTTCAACGGTGTACGCGCCGATCAGGACCAGGCGCCGATCGACACGATCCGCAACCTGCCCCGCTGGCAGGACGAGCAGGAAGAACGGCAGGAACTGCACGAGCCCGACGAAGGCGAGCGACAGCGGATCGCGCGTGAGCTGCCACACCTGCCAGCCGACGGCCGCGCCGAGGATCTGCCATGAAAGGGTCGTGCAGAAGCGCGCGGCCGCGAACACCGCGAAGTCGCGATGCGCGAGCGCTGCGAATGGAGTGATGCCGGAGGAAGGCGCACTCGCCTCGCCCGCCGAGCTCATGCCGGCCGGAAGAGTGCTGGGAACATGTGTACCGCAAGCTTACCAGCGAAGCGGGAACATGAACCGCCGCCGGTGCTGCCGGCACTCACCAGCCGGTGGGGGTCTATGGAATGCGCATACGGATATGCGCACTCTCTTTACAAGGATGTACCCCGCGGAGGACCTGGACCCCCACTACCCACTGGCTGTCAGGATGAGGGGGCGGGCACGGCACGCAGGAAGGCTTGCAGGAGTGCCGGCTCGACCGGCTTCACCATGTGCTCATCGAAACCGGCCGCGCGGGCGCGCCGGCGGTCGGCAGGCTGGCCATAACCGGTTACGGCCACGAGCCGCATCAGGTGCGCACCGTTCTGTGCACGCAACCGCCGCGCGACTTCATACCCATCCATCTCCGGCAGGCCGATATCGAGCAACACGACCTCCGGCTTGAATTCGGGCGCCGCCAGCAGCGCTGCGCGCGCAGTGTTCACCGTTCGAGTCTGATGCCCTTCCATGCTGAGCAGCATGGCGATGCTGTCTGCGGCATCCACGTTGTCGTCGACGATGAGGATGCGAAGACTCCGCTCTTCCGGTGCAACCCTTGTGTCGGGACTCTTGCGAGCGTGTGCGGCCACCGACGACTCCATGGCCAGCACCGGCAAGCGCACGATGAATTCGGCGCCACGCCCGAGACCTTCGCTGCGCGCTTCAACATTCCCACCGTGCAGCTCCACGAGGCGCTTCACCAGCGTGAGACCAATGCCCAGACCGCCTTCGGCGCGATCCAGCGTCCGATCTGCCTGCGTGAACAAGTCGAACACGTGTGGCAGGAGATTGGGCGCGACGCCTAGTCCCGTATCGCGCACGCTGATTGACACCATCGGGCCCTCGATCGCCGCGTCCAGGCGAATGTGGCCGCCGTCGTCGGTGTACTTCGCGGCGTTGTTCAGCAGATTCGAGATCACCTGCGCGAGGCGCGTGAGGTCGCCCTCGATGATCACGTTGCCTTCCGGAAGCTGCATGCCGAAGTGATGCTTGCGACGGCGGATGAGCGGGCGGCTCGTCTCCACTGCGGTCTGCACGATGTCGGCGAGCGCGGCGGGCTCCCGCTGCAACGTGATCTGTCCGCGCACCATGCGGGACACATCGAGCAGATCGTCCACGAGTCGCACGAGGTGCTTGGTCTGCCGCTCGATGACCGCACGCGCCCACTCGATCTCGGGCTTGCCGCCGTGCGCGCTCAGCAGCTGCGCGGCATTGCGTATCGGTGCGAGCGGATTGCGCAGTTCGTGCGCCAGCATCGCAAGGAATTCATCCTTGCGCTGATTGACTTCCTTCAGCGCTTCTTCCGCCTGGCGTCGGATCGTGACATCCAGGCTGATGCCCACGACATGCCGATGCCCCGCATGTTGCACGAGCCCCGCCTTGTGATAGATCCACCGCAGGCCGCGCACGGGATGTCGATAACGATATTCGATTTCTCCCATGCCGCACGTGGTGCATTCCTCGAGCATGGCGTACACAGCGGGCAACAGCTGCGGGTCGACGTTGCGCTGCCACTCCGCCGACAGGGCAGCGTCGTCGCCGGCAAGCCCAAGGATGTCCTTGCACTCGGGCGAGAAGTAAATGTGGCGGGTCTCCGGGTCCCAGTCCCATGTGCCGATCTGCGCAACGCCCTGTGCGAGCCGCAGGCGTTCCTCGTTCATCGTCACACGGCGATCGGCCCGTGCTTTCTCCAGCGCGGGCCAGACGATCCCGGCAACGCTCCTGACGAGCTCGATCTCCGCATCCGTCCAGTCGCGCATGTCCGCGCTGACAACCGACAGCAGCGCTACCAGTGTGCCCTGCTCCAGCAACGGAACGGAAATCACTGCCCCGACGCCTTGGGGCGCATACCACTGTTCGTACAGATGCGCAGCGCGTAAATCGGTACGCGCGTTACGGATCACTGTGGTCAAACCTTGTCGGGATTCGGCTGCAAGCTCCACGAAAGGTTCGAGTGGCACGGTGGCGACTTCGATGCGCGACTCTCCATTGCCAGACTCGCGCAGGAGCACGGCTTCATTCCGGCGCGGATCGAACTCGGCGAGGGTCACGCGTGCGACATCGATACGCTCGCGCAGACGCGCCATTGCGGTGCAGACGACTTCCTGCGGGCTGCCGATGCGCGCAAGCTCCGTCGAGAGCGCAAGCAGAAATGCCATACGCTCGTTGGCCTCGAGAACCTGCTGCACATCCGCGGCGGACCCGGTCCACGTGATGGCAGCGCGCTCCTGGTCAGCTTCTTCCCTCATCTCGCTGAACAACGAACGGCCACCGCCGAGGTTTCCAACATCCACGTCGCGGGGCGCTTGCGCGTGCAATTGTTTCATCGTCGCTCCACTACCTGTCTCTGTTTGGCGGCACTTTTTGGTTTCCGTGTGCCCGCACGAAACGGCTCGTGTACGACATCGTCGTCACGGAGGAGTTGCAGTGACGAGAGCGGGGTAGGCGTTACGAAGTGTTCCACGTGACACGCGAACGCGCGTACGTGAAAAGTCTGCGTTGATGACAGCGCTTAGCGACGCACTGCTTCGGCCGCCGTGCGGAACTCGCGACAGCCGGGAGCACGGACGAGCGCGGCGACTGCATCGCAAGCATCGACGATTCGCGTGGTGCGATCGGCGGCCGGAAAGCCGGTGCGCTCGAGAAGGGCACGCACATCGGCGCTCTGCAGATGTTGACCTCGCTCGAGCATCAGAGCGACGACACCAGTGACCATGGCCGTCGAGATAGACGCGCCGGACACATAATCGTAGCGACCACCAGGAGCGAGCGTCAGCACTTCACGGCCGGGCGCGGCAAGAAGAGGACGCGTAGCCGGATCGCGTTCAGCAACGGGCTGCAGTGCCGCCGCACTGGCAACGCGGTGAGTCGAATCGACGCGCTCTGCGGTATCCGCATCGGCCACCGCAATCACGCCCGCGACACTGAGAGGAAAACCATCGGCATTCGTGGACGCGGTTGTCTCAGCGCCCTCCACGCCAGCAGAGGCTCCCAGGATGAGGATGCCCTGCTCCAGCGCGCGGCCTGCGAGCCGCATCAACAGCGGATCGCTCGGTCCCGTGAGACTCAGATTGATGATGCGCGCGCGACGCTCGATGGCAAACGCAAGCGCTTCGGCGAGCGTCAATGTATTGCAGAGCGCCGGTTCGTCCGGGCGATCCTGCCAGCACGCTTTCAGCGCGATGAGCTCGGCGTCCGGCGCTATACCGACGATGCCCTGCCCGTTGTTGGTAAGCGCTGCAATCACGCCGGCGACGGCCGTGCCGTGGCGATCGAGTCGGAACCGCGCTGCGTCGTTGTCGACGAAATTGCGCGCGAGCTTCACGCGGCCCGCGAGCTCCGGATGCGAGGTGTCGACGCCGGTGTCGATCACCGCAATGGTGACGCCGCGCCCCTTCGACCAGCGCTGCGCTTCGGGCACGTGTATTTCTTCGACGCCCTTCTGCAGCGAGAAGTACGGATCGTTGTATTCGGCGGAGCGCGAGCTCGTGGCGAAGATGTTCATCGGCTGCGCCGATTCCACACGCGAGTCGCGATTCAGCTTCGCGACCAGCGCATCACGTGCAGCGCGGTCGTGTGCGAGGAACACGACGCAATGAACGTTGAGCAGGTCGATGCGCCAGCCGGCCACCCAGTCGATCGGATAGTCGTGCTCGAGCGCCGCAATCACTCGCCGGGCATAGGCGGAAGCCTGATACGTCGAAGGCGTCGAGTAGGCGCGCGCAGTGGAACCAGGCGCGGCACGCAGGCCCGGATCGCTGTCGCGGATGGTCACGACGATCTGCCGTTCGGGCTGAGAGCCCGGACCCGCAGCGATGGGCTGAGTCCCCGAGGGCGAGCGCAGCACGACACAACCGGCAATTGAAAGCGCCACGGCGAATGCGATCGCCACGAAGGCGATGCCGAGGCTCCGTCGCTCCTTCCTCATGCGGACCATGTGCAGCTCACTCCGTGTGTGACTGCTCGCCGAGGATGACAGGCTCCACGAGCAGCACGTGCGCCCGCCGGCGCAGGGTGCTCACTTTCTGATCGACGTCCACGCTATCTGGAAAGACGAAGGTGTAGACATTCTGCGGACTCGGCCCGGACGCTATTTTCCCGCCCGCTTCGCCGGCGATGCCGTGCGCTGCCGTCTCGACCACCGCAGAATCGAAAGCGATGCGCACCAGCCGACCATGCAGGGCCAGCGTCGGGTCCGCATCCGCGACCGTGTGGAACAGCGGAGCCTCTTGCATTTGCCGATGGCGAACCAGCGCGACAGTCAGCACCGCGATGGCTGCTGCCTGAACGGCGACCGCTGCACCGAGAGCGGCCGGCCAGTTCACACGACGACGTGAGTTGCGCGCAGGCGCATTGCCTCCAGACGCCACGGCAGTCGTTGCTGCGTTCTGCGCGGCAAAGGTCTCGGTGACATCCTCCTCAGCGGAGATCTTGCTCGACTCGTGCGCATCCATCCGCGCGACGAGCTTCTGCCAGCCCGCATGCGGAGACTGCTCGACGTTGTCGCGCGGCGCGCGCATGTTTTCGACGATGCGGCGTTCGAGCGCGAGGGTGGTGCGGCATGCCGTGCATCCTTCGACATGCGCCTCGACCACGGCACGATCCGCGACACCCAGCGTGCCGTTCGCGTACCACGCCAGCAGGTCTTCGATGCTCTTGCAATCGCGCGCTTCAGGTGGAGTGAGCGTTGGACTCATGGCAGGGGACTCCCGGCCGCGGTCGCTGAAGATTCGGCAAGTCTCCGAGGGGCAGCGAGCGTGAGCAGCACCTGGCGCAACCGCTCGCGTCCATAAAACATGCGTGTCTTCACGGTGCCCAGCGGGCAGCCGACGATCTCGGAAATCTCCTCGCACGAGAGTCCGAGGAAATAGGCCAGCTCGATCACCATGCGATGCTCGGGCGAGAGCTTCGAGAGCGCGCTGTCGATCCAGTCGTGGAGCTCTGCACTCTGCATGAGCGCATCGAGCATCGCGCCGTCCGGTGCGAACGCGGCGGCCACGATGACGTCCTGTGCGCTGGTGTTACGGCTGCGCTCCAGGGTCTTGAGCGCGCGGCGGTAGGCAATGCCCAGAATCCAGGTGGATACGCGCGAGGCGCCCCGGAAGTCCGCGGCGTGCTGCCAGACCACCATCATGGTGTCGTTGATGATCTCTTCCGTGAGCGGCCGCTCGCGCGTCAGGCGCATGAGGAAGCGGTGCAGCCGGCGGTGGTAATGGGAATAGAGGCGCCGGAAGGCGTCGCGGTCCCCCTGGGAGACACGGTTGAGCAGCGCCAGATCGTCCACGGCGCCCGAAGAGGGGGATTCAGGATGAAAATCGAGGGAGGTCATGGCGTTCCGTGCATAGGTACCGTCACCGGGCCCGGACGGTTCATCCGGGGTCCGCTCATCGTATCCGCATGCTGAGCGTCGCGACGACCCGGTTGCCGGCGTAGTCACGGGTATACAGCTCCCGGGCTTCGTAGCTGCTCCCGATATATGTCAATGCAAGGCTCCAGCGCCGGAACGTGGCCTCGGTCCCGGCGCTCCAGTACCAGTAGCTCGTCCCGAACACGTCCTCCAGGTCCCGCCGGCCGATGCCGGCGTTCAGCCCGAACCAGCGGGTTGCCGGAAAGTGGGCCGCGGCCTCGTACGTGAGCATGGTCCGGTTGCTGGCAGGACCGTGCCACGAGTATCCGGAGTAGTCGGGGGCCCAGGCGATCGCGACGTCCACCAGGTCACGATAGGACAGCGCGCCGCGCAGCTCGGTGTAGTCGTAATCGGCCCACTTCAGGCGTGGGCGGAACATGTAGCGCGTGACGTCCGTACGGAGCGACCAGTCCCGGCTGATGAGCCAGCGCTTGGCGATGTAGGGGTCGATTTCCCGGTTCGGGCCCCGTCCGGGGTTCAGGTCGATCGTGGTGAGCCACGCACCGGCCATCCAGCCCGATTCGCCGATCCAGCCGAGCTGGGCCTGCACGATCGGCTCACCCTGCGAGCGCGTCACTCCGTGCACGACATAGTCGGAGCTGACCGCAACGTCGATATCGAAATGGCCGATGTCCAGGCCGACGGCGAATGCGGGAAACGTGGCGCAGGCAAGCACGAGAGCGCAGCACGCACGCAAGCATGTGGGCCGTCGTCGCCGCTGCACGCCGTGATCCATCCTCTGTCCCGAAACCCGCACGGTTTTTGGCGAGGTTACGCTCGCGGCGCACCTGCGGCAATTTCATACTTGATTTTTGCTGCGGATTTTGTCGACCAGCGTGGCGCCACCCTCCTTGACCTTGCGCAGCCACCGTCGCGCCCACGCGAATTCGATACTGAGGATGCCGAGACCCACCGGGATCACGACGAACGCCGGGCCGGGCAGCACGATCATCGCGACCCCGATCGCCAGCACGGTGAACCCGACGACCGCCACTGCGATACGCCGTGCCCACTTGTAAGTGATCGAAAGAGGATGTCCGTCGTCGAGCATCGGCGTGCCTATGTTCACGCAGGAGGGAGCAACCGGCGTGCCGCCACTGCACGCGCGAAGTCGACCGCGAGCCGCGCGACATTCCCGGGCTGCTCGATGTGCATCATGTGACCGGCGCCGGCGAGCATTTCGATGCGGATGTCGCGGAACATCGAATGGAAATATTCGTTCGTCACGTTTTCCGGTTTGACGCGTCCGCGTATCTCGGATTCGCCGCCAAGCAGCAGCAGCACCGGCGCCGTCACCCGTTGCCAGCACGCTTCCGCTTCGGGGCGCTGAAAGATCGTCGGGTTGACGTTGCGATGGCGCGGATCGAACGCGAGCTTCAGTGCGCCACTCCCGTCGTCATCGGCAGTGCTCCACGCTCGCGCGACGAATTCCGCACGTTCGCGCGGCATGCCGGGATTACGCGCGACCAGGAAATCCACGAGCACATCGAGTGTGGTGTAGCGACGCTCGCGTAGTTGTGTCTTCTGTTGATCGAGCCATTCGATGTAGCGATCCGGCGCGCCCTCGGGCGGCACCTGTCGCAAGCCGATGCCTTCGAGATTGACGATCCACTCGAAGCGCCCGGGCCGTATCCCACCGTACATCGTCGCGATGTTGCCGCCCATGCTGTGTGCGATCGCGCGCACCGGTGCGTCGGGAGACAACTCATCGAGCAGCGCTTCCAGATCTGCAAAGTAGTCCGGGAACCAGTAGCCCTGCTGCGGCCAGTCCGTGCCGCCGAAGCCGCGCCAGTCGAGCCCGACACACGACCAGTCGTCTGGCAGCGCGTCCACGAGGAACTGCCACGTTTCACTCGAATCGCCCCAGCCGTGTAACAGCACGACGGGGTTCTTCGTGGCGTCGCCCCACCACGACAGCCGATGGCGCAATCCGCGCAGAACCCTGTGTTCGAGCCGCGGGACGCGGCGTGGCTCATACGTCATGAGAACCTGCGAAACGAGCGCCTGAGAACAATTGCGTGCGATGAGGCACGGAGGCGACTATCCTTCGGCAGACATGAGCGCTCCACATCAGATCGACCCGTCGGTGTCGGCGGATGAGCGCACGTGGGCCATGCTGGCACACTTCTCCGCGCTCGCATTTTTCATCGCACCGCCGATCGGCTGCGTGCTCGGGCCACTCATCGTGTGGCTCGTGAAGCGCGAGCAGTCCGCGTATGTCGCCGAAGCAGCGAAGGAAGCGCTGAACTTCAACATCGTCGTGCTGATCGGGTATCTCATCTGCGGACTGCTGGTGTTCGTCTTCATCGGCATTCTGCTGGGCGTGGTGCTGTTCGGCTTCTGGCTCGTGATGACGGTGCTGGCCGGCATCAAGGCGAGTGAAGGCGTGCACTATCGCTACCCGATATCCCTGCGCATCATTCATTGACAGCTAGTTGCCGAGGAAGATCCGGTACGCGGCGTTCGACGTCTCTTCCGTGTACGCGTAGTGCAGGTCCTGCAGATGCTCCACGAAGTCCGCGCGTTCGGTCGGCGGCACCTGGATGCCTGCCATCACCCGACCGTAGTCGGAACCGTGATTGCGGTAGTGGAACAGGCTGATGTTCCAGCGTGAGCCCACGGCCTGCAGGAAGCGCATGAGTGCGCCAGGCCGTTCCGGAAACTCGAAGCGATACAGCAGCTCGTTCTGAATTCCGCGCGCCGGGCCGCCCACCATGTAGCGCACGTGGAGCTTGGCCATCTCGTTGTCGGTCATGTCGTTGACGACATAGCCGGCGCCACGCAGCGCCGACACCACCGAGTCGCGCTCGGAGCGGCCTTTGGTCAGCCCGAAGCCGACGAAGATGTGCGCCGGGTGACCTGCCTCATAGCGATAGTTGAACTCGGTGACGCTTCTCTTGCCGAGCGCCTCGCAGAAACGCAGGAAGCTCCCGGGCTGCTCTGGAATCTCCACGGCGAGCAGCGCTTCGCGCTCGCCACCGAGATCCGCGCGCTCGGCAACGTGCCGCAGGCGGTCGAAGTTCATGTTCGCGCCGCTGTTCACCGCCACGATGCGCTTGTCTTTCCAGCGCTCGCGGTCCACCCATTTCTTGATGCCCGCCACGGCCAGCGCGCCGGCTGGCTCGACGATGGAACGTGTGTCTTCGAACACGTCCTGGATCGCCGCGCAGATCTCATCCGTGTCCACGAGCAGCACTTCGTCGACGTAGTGGCGGCAGATGTTGAACGTCTCCTCGCCGACCTTCTTCACAGCCACACCGTCGGCAAAGATGCCGACGCGATCCAGGGTCACGCGCCTGCCGGCGCGCAGCGATTCGTACATCGCCGCCGCATCCTCCGGCTCGACTCCAATGACTTTTACGTGCGGATACAGATATTTTACGTAGACAGAGATGCCGGAGATGAGCCCTCCGCCGCCGATCGGCACGAAGATCGCGTCCACCTCGCCGCCCGTCTGCCGCAGGATCTCGAGCCCGACGGTGCCCTGGCCTGCGATCACGTCCGGATCGTCGAACGGATGGACGAACACGAGATTGCGTTCGCGCGCCAGCGTGAGCGCATGCTCGTAGGCGCTGTCGAATTCATTCCCGTACATCACCGCTTCGCCGCCGAAATCCTGCACGGCGCGCACCTTGATGTGCGGAGTGGTCTCGGGCATGACGATGAGCGCGGGAATACCGCGCTTGCGAGCCGCGAGCGCCACGCCCTGCGCGTGATTGCCGGCGGATGCGCAGATGACGCCGCGTTTCGCTGCGGCCTCGTCGAGTTGGGCGATCTTGTTGTACGCGCCGCGCAGCTTGAACGAGAACACCTCCTGCAGGTCCTCGCGCTTCAGCGACACTTTGTTGCCGAGCCGGCGCGAAAGGCGTGCGGCGTACTCGAGCGGCGACTCCATCGCCACGTCGTAGACACGCGCCTTCAGAATCCGCTCGATATAGGGACTCGCCACAACCGCTCCCGCTGACCCACACGAAGGGGAGCGAGGAGCTTAGCTATTCTCGAGCACTCGTGCAGGCTGGTTTGCGGGTTCGCGGCTGCCGCCATCGGCGACTTCGACGGCGGGCATCTCGAACACGCGGAAAGGAGGTTTGTCGGGAAAAGAATGCAGCAGCAGTGGCATGGCCACGTTGAACACGGGGGTGCCTTTCGCTGTGCGACCCTCGAGCGCGCCATGGTGCGCATGGCCGTGGAACACGACGTTGACCGGATGGCGGTTGAGCGGCTCTTCGAGACGGCTCGTGCCGAGATACGGATAAATCTCCAGCGGCTCGCCGTCCACGGTGTCGCGGATCGGCGAGTAGTGCAGGAGCGCGACCCGTTGCGGCGTGCGCAGGCGCGCGAGGGCGGATTCGAGCTTCAGCGCTTCATCGAGCGCCACCTTCACGAACGCCTTCACGCCGGGTTCGCCCCAGCCGCCGAGCGTCCCGCGGCCGAAGCCGCCCGCGAATCCCTTGATCCCGGCGAATCCGACGCCCGCGATCTCGACGGCCTCACCGTCCAGCACCTTGACGTTCGCGTCGCTCAGGATCTGGCACACCTCGGTGCTCTGGTCGGACTCGTAGTCGTGATTTCCAAGCACGGCGACGATGGGGATGCGCACCGAAGTGGTGAGCTCGCGCGCCAGGACCCGCGCCTCTTCCTGCGTGCCGTAGTCAGTCAGGTCGCCACAGAGGAGCAGCACGTCCGCACGATCGTTGACGGGCGCCAGGAGCGGCGCGAGCTGGCCCTGCGAGGATTTCTTCACGTGCAGGTCGCCTACAGCGGCCAGGCGCACAGCTTGCTGACGGGTCATTGAGGGAGTCCTCGGCTTACGTGGCTCGAAGGGCCGTTGGAGCAATATGCATGCCCATCTCTAGCGAGTCCTCGAACGGTCTCTCTTACGCATTCTATCGGAGCGTGATGTCACGTCTCACCGATGCGGGCGTGCCTTTTCTGGTCGGCGGCGCGTACGCGCTCGCGTACTACACGACCATCCAGCGCAGCACGAAGGACTTCGATGTCTTCATTCGTCGCCAGGACATGGAGCAGGCGCTCGCCGCGCTCGCAAGCGGCGACTGCCGTACGGAATTCACCTATCCGCACTGGCTCGGCAAGGCCATCTGCGGCGATGACTTCGTCGACATCATTTTCAGCTCGGGAAATGCGATCGCCAACGTCGACGATGAATGGTTCGCGCACGCGCCACGCGTCGAGGTGCTGGGCATGGAGGCGCGCCTCTCGCCCGCCGAAGAGATGCTGTGGTCGAAGGCTTTCATCATGGAGCGCGAACGTTTCGACGGCGCGGACGTGCTGCACGTGATCCTGCGGTGTGGCGCCTCTCTCGACTGGCCCCGGCTCCTGCGCCGGTTCGGTGCCCACTGGCGCGTGCTGTTCTCTCACCTGGTGACATTCGGCTACGTCTATCCCAGCGAGCACTCGAGCATTCCGCAATGGGTGATGGATCAGCTCATCGGACGATTGCAGGCCGAGCACGCAAATCCGCCGCGCAGCGGGCGCGTGTGTCGTGGCCCACTGCTTTCACGCGCGCAGTACCTGATCGACACCGAGAAATGGGGTTACGAGGATGCGCGCCTTGCGCCGCAGGGGCCCATGAGCGACGACGAGGTCGCGCAGTGGACCGCCGCAATCAACGAAAAAGGCTAGCCGCCGCGGCGTTCCGCGGTCTGCCGCACGGCAAAGCGGAACGTGGTCTTGCCGATCGACACCAGATCCCCGTCGCGCAGCGTGTGTCGCGAGATGCGGCGACTGTTCACCGCCACGCCATTCGTGCTGTTCAGATCCTCGATGATCGTGTGGTTCGGTCCCGCGAGGATCACGGCGTGATTGCGACTGATGAACTTCGCGTCGATCTGCAGATCGTTGTCCGGCGTGCGACCGATGGTGGTCTTGCGCCCGAGCACGTGCACGACCTCGCTGTCGCCATCCGTGCGGATCAGCAGACGCACCGCGCCTTCCGGCGCGATCTCGTGAATACCACTGTCGGCTGCCGGGTCGAGGCGCTTGATGCTCTTCTGGATGCTGCCGAGGAGCTGCGCGCTGTTGGCCGCTTCCGTCTCCAGGCGATGGATCAGCGAATCGCGCTCGGCAAGTGAGGCGCGCGCCGACTCGATGGTGTTGCGCCACTCGTCGTGAGTGCGCGTGAGATCGTCCAGGCGCGTGCTCTTGGTCCGCAGCTCGCCCTCGAGGCGATGAATGGTGTCTTCCGCGGCCCGCAGATCGCCTTCGAGCTCCGTGCTGCGAGCGAGGCTCGCACGCAGCTCTTCCTGCAACTGATGGATGCTTTCGCGGTAATCGTCCGCGCGCTCTTCCAGCTCGACGGCGCGCGCTTCGGACGCGGCGAACCGCTTGATCTGCTCGTCACGCTCGCCTTCGACCCGCAGAGTCGCGGACGCGCGCTCGGTAATCTCGGCGCGGGCAACCATGAGGTTCCGGTCGAGCTCCTCGGCGCGCTGCTGGCTCGCGCCGAGCCGCTTCTCGAGATCCGCACGCGCTTCGGCAAGGCTCGCCAGCGCCGTGGCGCGCTCTTCGAGTGTCGCGTTCGAATTCGCAAGCGTGGTTTCCAGGGACACGATCTTCGCCAGCGCCGCATCGCGCTCGCGTGTGACGCGCTCGATTTCCTGGCCGCGCTGATTGAAGGATTCGGTGTGATTGCTGGCCGCGTTCTCGAGGGCGCGGATGCGTTCGATGCGCGCGCTGACCGTCTCGGTCAGCGAGTTGACCGACTCCTGCAACTTCGCCTTCGCCCGCTCGGCGCTTTCCAGGTCGACATTGCGCTGGCCCAGCGAAGTCGCCAGTGAGTTGACTTCGCGCTCCAGCTCTTCGACGCGCCGCTGACGCTCGGCGACATCCGAGCTCAGGTCGCGTGCGCGGCCGCTGTGACGTGCGAGCTCATCACGGAGCTTCGCGAGCTGCGCATCGCGCGCCTGGAGCTCGCCATCGAGCCCGAGGAGTTGCTCGTCGAAGATATTGCGGCGGCCTTCGAGGGACTGCAGCGTCTCGAGATAGCGGGCAGCGCGCGTATCGGCCTCCAGCAGATCGCCGCGGAGCGCCGTCACTTCCTGCTCGCGTGACGCGAGCTGCTTGGCGAATTCGTAGTCGCGCGTCTCATGCGCGCGGACCGTGATCTGAAACTGTTCGACGTTCGCCTGCAGACCTGTGGCACGTGCCTGCTCTGCGCTCAGCTCGGCGCGCGCGGCATTCAGCTCGGCAACGAGCGATGTGGCGCGGTCATTGGCGGCGCGCACGAGTGAATCGGCGCGTTGCTCGGCCGCGCTGATCAGACCGGCGGCGCGCTCCTCAGCAGCGGTGCGCTCGGCACGCGCGCTTGCAAGCTCGCGTTCCAGCTCAACGAGCCGCTCGCCCTTGCGGGTTAGGCGGCCCTCGACATCGCGCAGACTCTCTGAGAGCGAACGCAGGTCGTACTCGAGCTGCATGCTGCGCTCGTCGGGAGCCTGCGCAGGCGCGGCGGCGGCACCCGCGGCAGCGGACGGCACCTGCAGTGCCGGCATGCGGAATGTGTCCGTGCTCCCTGACTGTTCCGACAACGCGGCTTCATAAGCGGCGACGTCGAGCACGGGCAGCTCGGCAGTTGTTTCGAGGTCCGGATCCTTGGCCGGTGGTACAGATTGGCGTGGCACGCTCATGCGCGCGTCCCCTTTGCTTTTCTGGCCTCGAATATAGCGCGCGTTGCCGTCATGCGGTGTATTGGCCGCTGAATTTGTGATGCCGCACAGATGACTTAATCTGGCCAGCACCGTCCGGGTAACCGCGCCGAAAAAGAAACGGTGGCGTGCGCGCGACGCACGCGGCGCTGAAGCTCAGCTTCCCAGAAATTCCCGCAAAGGTTGGGCGATCGCATCCGGTGCGGCATCGAAAAGCCCCGTTCCGTATTGAGGCAAATCCAGTGCGCGGGCGCGTGGCAGAAACTCGCGGGCGCGCGCGGTGGAGTCCCAGCAGTCATCCTTCGCTCGAGCGACCAGCACGGGCTGGCCGATGTGTCGCAACCGTTCCCCTTCGCTCATGGCCGGCACCCCGACGAGCACGACGCGACGCACCTGCTGAGGCCGGACAATCGCGAGCTCTGCCGCGAGGAGCGATCCGCCCTGATAACCGAGCACGTCGATCTGGCGAAACCGCATGGACTCCAGGAAGTCTCCGAGCGCCGCGGCGGCATCGCCGGGGCTGGGACGGGTGGCAGGGCCGTCTGACTCACCGCTCCCGGGAACGTCCGGCGCATAGACCGACCGGTCGCGTCCGAGCAGGGGCAGGAATTTCTGGAACACCCGACCAGTCTGGCCGGGGGCATGGAGGCACAGCAGTGCCGTCCCTTCCTCGAACCCGCCGCCCGGGGGGATGGCATTGTGGACGTGGAGCTGTCCGTAGCGGCACTCGAAGTACCCACGACGCACGCGCGGCTCGCCGACGCTCACGCGGCTCGTGACGGATCCCTTAGGCATGCATGCTCCCGCAACCGGCATAATGCCGCCGCGAGGCAGTATAAGGAAAACGGGGGCGCGCTTGCTTGGCGGGTGCGCGCCGGTACATTGGGCCGCCTTCGTCAGGATCGAGGACCGAACATGATGAGTGCTGCATCCATCATCCCTGTCGCGCTCGTTGCCGCGCTCGCATCCACCGCGACCTTCGCCGGTGCCTATCTGGAGAGCGCCGACAACGAGCCGGGATCGAAAACGCCCTCACAGGTCAGCAAGCTCTGGTTCGAAGCCGGCCGGATGCGCAGCGAAACGACGGGCGGGGGCGGCGGGTCCGTCGCCATCTTCAAGAACAAGGCGATGTACATCCTCGACCCCGGCAGCAAGAGCTATCGCGTCATCGACAAGGCGACCGTGGACCGCATGGCCGCCCAGCTCGGCGAGGCGCGCAAGAAGATGGAAGCCGCCATGGCCGGCATGCCGCCGGAACGGCGCGCGATGATGGAAAAGATGATGGGCCAGATGGGCGGGGCTGCCAGTCAGGCACCCAAGCGCGTGCTCAAGAACACCGGCCGCACGGAGAGCGTCGCGGGCGTCAAATGCACGGTCTGGGAGGCCACCGTCAACGGCCAGAAAGAGGAAGAGCTCTGCGCAGCGGCCCCGGGCGCCATCCCGGGCGGCGATGAGATGCTGAAAACCTTGAGAGAGGTCGGCGACATCTTCAAGGGCTTCACGCAAAGCTTCAGCGGCAATGGCCGGGCCGACAACGCCTGGCGGGACCTGGAAACCGTGAATGGCGTGCCGATCCTGACGCGGGAGTTCGAAGCCGGGAAAGTCACGTCGGAGAACCGTTTGAACGTCGCGCGGAAAGAATCCGTGCCGGCGGCGCAGTTCGAAGTGCCGGCCGGCTACACCGAGAAAAAGCTCGAATTGCCGGGCATGCCGCCCGGTAAGTGAGTCAGCGGAGAATGGCCGGGGAATCACCGGAGGTTTGATATGACGATGCGATACGTCGTGCCGCTGATGGTGCTCGCCGCGCTGAGCGGGTGCGGGCTGAGCGAGACGGCGGCGACCACCGCCGCGCTGGCCGAAGCCGAGGCGCAAAACGCCAAAGCCGCCAAAGAAACTCAGGCCAAGATCGAACAGAAATTGCAGGCGGCCCAGGAGGCCCAGGCCGAGCAGCGCAAGGCCATCGACGCCGCCACAGAGTAGCTACCGCGTTTGGGACTGGCCGGAAGGACCCCCTTCCGGCCAGCATCGCAAAGAGCCTACTTCTTGCGCTTGGCGGCCTTCGCCTTTTTCTTCGCAGGCGCCTTCTTTGCCGCTTTCTTGCCGGCAGCCTTCCTGGCGACCTTCTTCGCAGCCTTCTTCACCGCCTTCTTTGCAGCCGCTTTCTTCGCGGGTGCCTTCTTCTTCGCGGCGGCCTTCTTCGCAGCCGGCTTCGCGGCGGGCGCGGATGGCGCCGGTTTCGCAGCAGGCTTGGCTGGCTCGGCCGGCTTCGCGGCAGGTTTCGCAGCCGGGGCCGCTTCGGCAGGTTTCGCTGCCTCAGGCTGCGCTGCCGGCTTTGCCGCAGCAGGCTTCTGCGCCTTGGGCTTCGACGCCGGCTTGGCGGCCTCGGGTGCTTGTCCCTTCAGCTCGTGCACGGCGAACGCGACGCCCGCCGGATCGAGAATCTGGGCGATCCAGGTGCCTCCGGGCACTTCCATGGGGCCGTTGATCACCCGGCCCCCGGAGGATTTCGCCGCATTGGCCGCCTTGCCCGCGTCATCCACGCGGACATAGCACATCCATCCCGGCGGGGAATTCGAGGCCTTGAAGATGCCCACGAACTGCTCGCCGCCATGGAGCATCAGGTGGTAGTGCCCGTACTCCGGGCCCATGTCGTGCTTCGGGCCGATGCCCCAGCCGAACAGCTTGCTGTAGAAGTTGACCGCGCCCTCGGGATCGCTCGTCGCGAGCTCGTGCCAGGAGAATTCACCGACTCCGGGAGCACCCCCGCCGCTGTTGGACGGGTTGCTCGATTTGTAGATGGCGAACTCGGCGCCCTGCGGATCCGACAGCATTGCATAGGTGCCGGTGCCGGGAATGTCCGTGGCGTCCTTCACGACTTTCGCGCCCATCGATTTGGCCTGCGCGACGGCAGCGTGCACGTCATCGACCCCGACGTAGGCGACCCAGCGCCCGTTGCCGGTGGAATCCTGCAAGTTCGCGAGCCCCCCAATGGGTCCGCCCTTGGTCATCCACAGCGAGTACGACGGATCTTTGTCCCATGGCTGCGATTTCCAGGAAACGACTTTCGGGTAGAAGGCTCCCGCGCCCGCGGTGTCGCTGGTCAGCAGCTCGTGCCACACGAATTTGCCCCGGGGATCGGCGTTGCTCATGGCGTTTTTTCCCTTCTTTGCTTGAATGAGCGAAGAGTTTGTCGGCGCGACATTCTCCACCGCTATCCGTCAGAGTAAATACCCGGCACGCGATGAGCGCGAGAAAATTTCGCATCGGATGCATTTCATGCGGCCGGCTGAGCGCTGCACGCGGCGCTCTGTACCCCACATCGATTGCTGGGCGCGGTGCGCGGTTGTCACAATCCCCGCCCATGCTTCACCTCACACGCCGGATGTCCTTCGTTTACACGCTGCCGGCTGCCATGACACTGGCATCCGTCCTCGCAACTGCCGCGGTCGCTCAGACAGCAACCGCACCGTTCACTGCCGAGCGCATGTGGACCCTCGATCGGGTCGGCACACCCGCACTGTCCGCGGACGGCCGGTTCGCTGTCGTACCCGTCACCCGCTACGACGTGGCGGAGAACAAGGGCTTCACCGATCTGTGGCTGCTTCCGACAGCAGGCGGACCCGCCAGGCAGCTCACGAGCGACCCGGCGCCGGACACGCAGCCGGTGTTCAGCCCGGATGGGAAATGGATTGCCTTCATATCGAAGCGCGGGGAGGACAAGCAGAACCAGGTCTACGTCATCGCGGCGGATGGCGGCGAGGCCCGGCGGGTCACGAACGTGCCGACCGGGGTGGAGGCGCCGAAGTGGTTTCCGGACAGCCGCCGCATCGCGTTCGTGACCTCCATCTGGACGGACCTCGTGCGCTGGGAGGACCAGGGCGCGCGCATGCAGGAGCGCCAGGATTCGAAAATGACCGCGCGCGTCTGGGACCGCGCGCCCATCTCGTACTGGGATCATCTGCTCGAGGATCGCGAACCGCACCTGTTCTCCATCGACATCGAGGGCGGCGAGCCGGTCGCGATCACACGCCTGTCCGGCTACAGCCTGTCGAAGCAGGAAGTGGACGCCTTCTCCTACGACATCTCCCCGGATGGGACCGAAGTCGCATTCACCTCGAACGTCGACAAGACGGGCTTGACCCCGAATTTGGACGTGATCGCCCTGCCCTCCTGCGGCTGCAAGCCAGCGAAGAACATCACGGAAAAGAACCCGGCAGACGACACCGAGCCGCGCTACAGCCCGGACGGCCGCTGGCTCACGTTCGCGCAGCAACACATTCCCACGTTTTACGCGGACCGTGCACGGCTGATGCTGGTGGACCGGCGAAGCGGCGCGACGCGCGGCCTCACCGAAAACTGGGATCGCTCGATCAGCCACGCAGCATGGCTGCCTGACAGTACCGGCCTCCTGTCGTCGGTCGACGACGCCGCAACCGTGCGCGTCTACCGCTTCGACCTGAAGGGCAGCACCCCGAAAGCGATCACCACGAACCCGAGCTTCAGCGCCGTGGCCGTGGGCAGGACCGGCGCGATCGCCATCCGGCAGAGCTTCACCGAGCCGCCGACGCTCGTCCGGCTCGAGATTGGCTCAGGCAAGGTCACGAAGCTCTCGCACTTCAACGACGCCCGGCTTGCGGACTTCGCCTTCGGCAAGGTGGAGAGCGTGACCTACAAGGGCGCGCAGAACGCCGACATCCAGATGTTCGTGATCTATCCGCCGGGATTCGATCCTGCGAAGAAGTACCCGGTGTACATGCTTCTTCACGGCGGGCCCCACAGCGCGATCACGGATGCCGTTCAGTGGCGCTGGAACGCGCACGTGTTCGCGAGCTGGGGCTACATCGTCACGTGGCACAATTTCCACGGGTCGAGCGGCTTCGGGCAGGCGTTCACCGACTCCATCAATCCGGATTGGGTCACGCTTCCCTACGAAGATACGATCAAGGCCGCGCAATGGCTCATGGACAAGCCATTCGTGGATCGCGAACGGATGGCGGCGGGCGGCGGCAGCTATGGCGGCTATCTCGCGACCATCCTGCTGGGACGAGAGCACCCCTTCAAAACGCTCGTCGCGCACGCAGCCGTGTACGACAGCTTCGCGCAGATCGCGGCCGACTACGGTGCCGAGAAACCGCGCTTCTATTACTACTGGGAGAAGCCGGAGGAATTCGCCCGCATCTCGCCACACACGATGGCCGGCAATTTCAAGACGCCGACGCTCGTGATCCACAACCAGATGGACATGCGCGTGCCGGTGAATCACGGCATCGAGCTTTTCAACACCCTTCAGAGCAAGGGTGTGCCGAGCAAGCTGGTCTACTTTCCGGATGAAAACCACTGGGTGCTGAAACCGCAGAATTCGCTGTTCTGGTATCGCACCGTGCGGGAGTGGATCGGACAGTACGCAGAGCCGGGAGCCCGCTGAAACGGGGGCAGCCGCAGCGCATCAAGGCGCTGTAAGCTCCGCCGGAACAGGAGGGCGCGCATGCTCGACCGACGCCAGTTCATCACCGCGGCTTCCCTCGCCACGGCCGCAACCACACGGGTCTGGGCCGCGGCGCCGGCCCGCCCGCAGCTGCGGATTCTCCTGCTCGGCGGCACCCGGTTCATCGGCATCCCCATCACGGAACTGGCGGTGAAGCGCGGGCATACCGTCACTTTCTTCAATCGCGGACGGACGAATACCGATCTGTTCCCGGGCATCGAGCGGATCAAGGGCGATCGGGGAGGCCCACTCGATGCGCTGAAGGATCGCAAGTGGGACGCCGTGATCGATACGTCTGCGTACGTGCCGCGCGCGGTAAAGATGTCTGCGGATCTCCTGGCGCCTAACGTGGGGCAGTACCTGTTCGTGTCGTCGATCAGTGTGTACCCCTCGTTCACCGAGCCACGCACCGAAGCGTCCCCGGTTGGCACACTCAAGGACGAGACCGTCGAGAAGGTGGACGGCGAGACGTACGGGCCGCTCAAGGCGCTTTGTGAGAAAGCGGCTGAGGCCTCGATGCCGGGCCGCGTTACTGTGCTGCGTCCGGGGCTGATCGTCGGACCCCACGACAGCACGGACCGCTTCACATACTGGCCGGCGCGCGCCGCACGCGGCGGCGACATGCTGGCGCCCGGCACGCCGAAGGACCGCATCCAGCTCATCGATGCGCGCGATCTCGCCGCCTTTGCACTGGACGCACTCGAACAACGCGTCGTCGGCACGTTCAACGTGATCTCGCCACCGGGCATGTTCTCGATGGGCGACGTCGTCGGCGAAAGCATCCGTGCCGCACGCTCACTCGCGAAGCCCTCCCCTGCGCCGCGCGCCGTGTGGGCCAGCGCGGCCTTCCTCGAAAAGCAAAAGGTCGAAGGCTGGAGCGACATGCCGGTGTGGCTCGATGCCCGCGGTCAGGAAGCTGCGTTCGCCGACACCAGCGTCGCGCGGGCGTTGAAGGAGGGCCTGAAGATCACGCCCATCCGCAAGACCGCCGCCGACACACTCGAGTGGCATCTGAAACGGCCGGAGGCCGAACGCACGAAACTGAAAGCTGGAATCGATCCGGCGCGCGAGCAGGAAGTGCTGAAGGCTCTTCGCGCGTAAACGACTACAACTTGACCATCACGTGCCGAACGGTCGTGTAGTCCTCCAGCGCGTACGACGACAGGTCCTTGCCGTAGCCGGATCGCTTGAGGCCGCCGTGAGGCATTTCGCTCACGAGCATGAAGTGAGTGTTGATCCAGGTGCAGCCGTACTGGAGGCGCGCGGCAACCTGCATCGCCTTGCTGATGTCGCGGCTCCAGACCGATGAGGCCAGGCCGTACTCGGAGTCGTTGGCCCACTCGATCGCCTGATCGACGTCCTTGAACCGCGTTACCGAGACCACCGGTCCGAACACTTCGCGCTGGACGATCTCGTCGGATTGTTTTGCACCGGCGACCACGGTGGGCTCGTAGAAAAAGCCGCCACCACTGCGCACCTTGCCGCCCGCGGTGATCTCGATGTGCTTCTTCTCCGCCGCGCGCTCAACGAAGCCCGCGACACGTTTTCGCTGCTTCGAACTGATGAGCGGTCCCATCTCGACGCCTTCCTCCTTCTGCGTCCCAACCTTGATGCTCTGAACCGCATCGCTGAGATTCGCGACGAGCTTGTCGTAAACCCTGGGACCCGCGTAGATGCGGCAGGCAGCCGTGCAATCCTGGCCCGCGTTGTAGAAGCCGAAGGTGCGCACGCCCCCGACCACCGACTCGAGATCGGCATCGTCGAACACGATCACCGGCGCCTTGCCTCCGAGCTCGAGGTGCGTTCGCTTGATGCCCCTCGAAGCCGCGGCGAGAACTTTTTCGCCCGTGCTCACGTCACCCGTTAGCGAGATCATCGAGACACCTGGATGCTGAATCAGCGGTGCCCCCACAGTATTGCCGCGGCCGGCGATCACGTTGACCACGCCAGGCGGGAAAAGCTCCGCAATGATCGTTGCGAGCTTCAGCGTAGAGAGAGGCGTCTGTTCGGAAGGCTTGATGACGACGGTGTTGCCACCCGCAAGCGCGGGGGCGAGCTTCCACGCCGCCATCATGAGCGGATAGTTCCAGGGCGCGATCGATGCCACCACTCCGATGGCATCACGACGGATCATGCTCGTGAACCCCGGCAGATATTCGCCGGCAACCGCTCCATGCAGCGTGCGCGCAGCACCCGCAAAGAAGCGATACACGTCCGCGATCGCGGGGATCTCATCGTTCAACACTGCGCTGTAGGGCTTGCCGCAGTTCTCCGATTCCACGGCGGCGAAATCGGCAGCCTCGGCCTCGATGCGATCCGCAACTTTCAGCAGCAGGGCCGCACGATCCTTCGGCACCGTGGCCGACCAGGCGGGAAATGCTTTCTGCGCAGATTTCACCGCAGTGTCGATCTGCCCGTCCGAAACCTCGCCGACTGCGGCGATCGCCTGGCCCGTCGCGGGGTCGAGTATGTCCAGCTTGTCGCCGGCGCCGTTGACGAGTTTCCCGTTGATCAGCAGCTTGGTATTCATTCAGGGGCGCTCCTCTCTGGGTCGCGTCAGATGGTAGGCGAGCACGATGGGAATGAACGTCACGGCAATGACCATCACCGCCACCACATTGGTGACGGGGCGGTCACGCGGCCGGAACAGCTCGCTGAAGAACCAGATGGGCAATGTGCGTTCGTGCCCGGACGTGAAGATCGTCACGATGATCTCGTCGAACGAGAGCGCGAACGCGAGCATGCCGCCGGCGAGCAGTGCCGTGCCGACTTGCGGTAACAGCACGTGCCGAAAGGTCTGCGCGCCATCGGCACCGAGATCCATGGACGCTTCGATCCAGCTCGGCGGAATGCGGCGCAGGCGTGCGATGACATTGTTGTGCACGATCACGATGCAGAACGTCGCGTGACCGGCAACGATTGTCCAGAAGCCCGGGTCGAGTCCCGCCAGCTTGATGGCTGACAACAACGCGATGCCCGTGATGATTCCGGGCAGCGCGATTGGCAATGCGAACAGCAGAGTGAGTGTCTGCTTGCCTGGAAAGCGGCTGTGCGCGAGCGCGAAAGCCGCGAGCGTTCCCAGCACTAACGCGGCAAGGGTTGCAACACTCGCGACGCCCAGCGAGAGGCGCATCGCCTGCCACATGTCACTCCGCGCGAACGCAACGTCGAACCAGTGCAACGTGAATCCCGGCGGTGGGAATTGGTAGGTGCGGTCCTCCGTCGTGAACGCATAGAGAAGAATGATCAGCACCGGGAAATGCATGAAGGCCAGCCCTGCGTAGGCCGCGATGCGCGAGCCGAGCGGCACCCGATTTCTAAAGCGCATCGAACGCTCCCAGCCGCTTCACGAACATGAGGTACAGGGCGATCAGCACGATCGGCACCACGGAGAACGCGGCAGCGAGCGGAATATTCCCGGCCGTGCCCTGCTGCTGATACACCATCATGCCGATGAAATATCCGGGCGCTCCGACGATGCTCGGAATGATGTAATCGCCCAGCGTCAGCGAGAACGTAAACACCGAGCCCGCGGCGAGCCCAGGCATGGCAAGCGGGAAGATCACGGTGCGGAACGTGGTGCCGGGTCGCGCGCCAAGGTCCGCGGACGCCTGCATGAGCGACGCAGGCACACGCTCGAGCGCCGCAGCGATGGGCAGGATCATGTACGGCAACCACATGTATACGAAAACGATGAACATGCCGATGTAAGAGGACGCGAGCGATGGCCCGCCGATGCCCGGTAGCTGCAGGATGGCTTCGAGCACGCCTTGCGCGCCGATCACGTTGAAGAACCAGCTCAGGATGCCTTCCTTCGCGAGGATCTGGCGCCACGCGTAGACCTTCACGAGATAGCTCACCCACATTGGGACGAGGATGGCAACGTAGAACGCTGCCTTCGTGCGCGCAGAGGCGTAGCGGACCATGTAGTTGGCGATTGGGAAGGCGATGGCTGCTGCTGCCAGAGTCACGCTGATCGACATTGAGAGGGTGCGCAGGACTATGTCGAGGTTGGCTGGTTGGGTTAGGAGTTGTTTGTAGGTAGCGAGCGTTGGTGTGCGGACGATTTGCGCGGTGAAATCGTCGATGGAGTAGATGCTTTGTGTCAGCAGGGCGAACAGCGTGCCCAGGTAAACCGTGCCGAGCCACAGGAGTGGCGGAACCAGCAGTAGCAACAAATAGAAAGTCGAGCGGCGATAAAGGAAGGACGAAAAGGCGCGTAACGGGCCGGGGTGCGAGATTGCGCCGGCTATCGAATTCATACCCTGAGCGTTCCCATGAGTACGGCGCGAAGAGGCTCAGCTGAGATTCTCATTACTGAGGTCCTCATGGTCCTTCGAGCGCGACCATGCTGTCGCGGGGCCAGGCCAGGCGGACGCGGGCGCCGGGCGCGCTGGGAAGGTGCGAGGACTCGGAAGCGTTGCGAGTGGCGGAGAATGTTTCGCCGAGGTCGAGGCGTACTTGCCAGCGGCTGGTGGCGCCGTGGTACTGCACATCCAGCACGGTGCCTTCTGCGGTGATCGCGCCCGCCGGCGACCCATCCGTCACGGGAAGCACGTGGATATTTTCCGTTCGCACGGCGAAGGAGCGCCGTGTGCCACAGAGCTTCTCGGCGACATCGCCCTCCGCCACGTTCGCGCCGCCAACAAACCGCGCGACAAACGGAGTGCGCGGTTTCATGTAAAGCTCGCGGGCAGTTGCCATCTGCTCGATGCGTCCATGATTGAACACCGCCACGCGATCCGACATCGACAGTGCTTCCCCCTGATCGTGCGTGACATAGACGAACGTAATCCCGAGGCGCCGCTGCAAGTTGCGCAGCTCGATCTGCATCTCCTCACGCAGCTTCAGATCGAGCGCGCCGAGTGGCTCATCCAGCAGTAGCACCTTCGGTTGATTGATGAGCGCACGGGCCAGCGCCACGCGTTGCTTCTGCCCGCCAGACAATTGCGCAGGCCTGCGATCCTCGAAGCCGCTGAGCTTCACGAGCTCCAGCATCTCCCGCGCCCGGGTATTGCGCTCGGCAGAGGCCACTTTGCGCACACGCGGACCATACGCCACGTTCTCCACCACGCTCATGTGCGGAAACAGCGCGTAGTCCTGGAACACGGTATTCACGCTGCGTTCGTATGGCGGAACATCCGAAACATCCTGCCCATCGAGCAGCACGTGTCCCGCATCGGGCAGATCGAAGCCCGCGATCAGTCTGAGGCAGGTGGTCTTGCCCGAGCCGGACGGCCCGAGCATCGCGAAGAACTCCCCGGGCTCGATGCTGAGCGAGACGCCGTCGACCGCGCGCACCATGCCGAAGGTGCGCGCGACCTCCCGGAACTCGACTGCAGCGGTCAAGCGCGGGTCATCGTCCGCCTTGTATCGCCACGTAGTCCGTCGCCCACTTGCTGTAAGGAACGCACGTGCCCTGCGACGCGCACGTGGCCTCCGGCGTGCGCCAGAACTTGATCTTGTCGAACAGCTCGATGCCGTTGTTCTTGCAGCCTTCGGCGCCGAGAAGCTCGTTGTTCTCGCAGGCCGCCGGCACAGCCGGGAGCGAGCCGAACCACGCGGCGACATCGCCCTGCACTTTCGGCGTGATCGACCAGTCCAGCCACTTGTACGCGCAGTTCGGATGCTTGGCCTGCGCATGGAGCATCGTGGTGTCCGCCCATCCCGTTGCGCCTTCGGCCGGGAATACGCTCGCCACCGGCTGCTTCGCGCCCTTCAGCGTATTCACCTGGAACGGCCACGACGGCGACGCCGCGACACCTTCGTTCGTGAAGTCCTGCACCTGCACGTTCGCGTCATACCAGTAGCGCTGGACCAGCGGGTGCTGGGCACGCAACACATCCAGCACGGCGTTGTACTGCGCCTCGCTGAGCTCGTACGGGTCCTTGATGCCGAGCGCCGGCTTCTTGGTCATCAGATAGAGCGCGGCATCGGCGATATAGATGGGCCCGGCAAACGCCTGCACGCGCCCCTTGTTCGCCTTGCCATCCGGAAACTTCTGCGGCTCGAACACCGCTGACCACGATGTGGGCGCCTTCTTGAACACGTTCGTGTTGTACATCAACACGTTCGGGCCCCACTGATAGGGCACGCCGTAGTGCTTGCCGTCCACGTAATGCCACGGTGCCTGCTGCAGCCGCATGTCGACGGAGCTGTAGGCCGCGACGCGCGAGACGTCCACCGGCTGCACCGTGCCGCCGCGGATCAGGCGAAGCGACGCATCGCCCGAGGCCGTGACGAGGTCGTACCCGCCCTGTGTCATGAGTGACACCATCTCGTCCGAGGTGCCCGCGACCTTCACGTTGACCTTGCAGCCCGAGTCCTTCTCGAACTGCGTCACCCAGTCATAGGCCTTGTCGCTCTCGCCGCGCTCGATGTAACCGGCCCAGGCGACGATGTCGACCTGACCTTCGGGCGCATTCGGATCGACAGCCGGCGCCGCCGCGGCGGGTGGCGCTTCCTCTTTCTTCGAGCAGGCGGTGACGACAGCGATGGCCGCGAGCAGGGCCATCCATGAGCCGTGTCGCCAGGAAACAGATGAGGACGCGAGCGGAGCGTGCATGACGATCCTTCCCCTGTTTGGACGTTGTTATGGTCGCCAGATGGTAGCGCTTTCGCGCGCGGCGCCGCTATCCGTCCCGGAGTGCTACGAAATCGCCCTCAAATGAGGCAGCCGTCCGGTCCGCGTAAAGCAGGCGCGCGGTCATGGTGATGCGGCCCCGGCCGCGGCGCTCGATCATCGTGAGGAACCGTTGCCACGCCTCTTCGTCCGGACGCTGGCACACGGCCATGAAGTCCCCGTCCACCGGCTCGTCGTAGCTCATCGCGTTTCGCTGGATGACCAGCCGCGCGCGTACCTCGGCCAGCCGCAGCCGCAGGTGTACGAGCATCCACGCGGACAGCGTGGCGATGGCCGCGCCACTGCCGCCGAAGAGGGTGTCGTGATGATTGACATTGGGTGCGAGCGGCGCGGCGAGCTCCACGCGGTCCGCGGTGGCCACGTGCACGCGCACGCCCATCGCGGCGGAGAGCGGGATGTGCCGGTGCAGATACTGTTCGAGTTCCTGTTCCACGGGTACGTCTCAGGTCGAGGCTGCCCTGTCCTGTCCATCTTAACTGCCTACGATTGCAAGAGTGCCGTGGATGCCTAAGGCAGCTGCCACGTGACGCCAAGCAGATACAAGCGCGGCAGCCAGCTCTTGTCCTCCCTCGACAAGGCGCCGACGCCGGATGACGACATCTGGTACTCGGAGCAACAGAGATTGCCGTGATTGGTGACGTTGTCGATTTCGAAAAACACGTCGAGCGCGCCTTTCGGGAGCGGATGAGACCAGCTCGCGCGCGCGTCCAGTGAATAATAGGCCGGCCAGCGATCCGCATTGCGCGGCGCGAGCTCGAGACCCGTCGGCGTCGTGACGAGCTGGTTGCGATGCCAGCCCGTGTGCCATGTGAGATTCGCCGAGAGGAGCCACGGCCGCTGCGACCACGCCAGCCCGGTTGCGACGGCGTGTTTCTGATCCCACGTCCGCGGCACTCTCACCGCGCCGAAATCATCTGTGGCCTCGGACCAGGTGTAACTCGTCCATCCACTCCAACGATGCGGCAACTGCCAGCGGATGCTGGCCTCCGCGCCGTGCATGCGTGAACGATCCGGTTGAATGCGCACGCGGTCCACTTCGAGCTCGGGGAAGAGCGCGAACGGGTCCAGCAGGTTTTCGTAGCTCGGTGCCGGATCGCGCACGCGTTTGTCGTAAGCCTCCACGCGCAACGAGGTGGTCGGCGTGATGCGTCGTTCAGCGCTCAGTGCGATCTGAGTGGCGCGTTGTGCAGCTGGGAAGGTGGTGTCGCCCTCGGAGACCAGCAACTCATCGGGCCGCATCGTCTGCGCGGCGCGACCCCAACTCACGCGGAATGTCGTGGCTGGATCGTAGTCGTACTGCAAGCTCACGCGCGGCGAGAGCTGGTTGTCGCGGAAAGCTGCGTTGAAGCGCTGTGCATCCCAGCGGAGCGCGAGATCCAGTTTGATGCCCTTGGCGATGTCAACAATCGCAGACGTGTACGCGGCGTACGCTTCGCCTGTCGCGCGCAGCGCAGTCGATTGAGCCGACGTTGGGGCGCGATTGAATGCGGCGGCCAGCGTGGGATCGAACAGCACCGTGTTCGCGTAGCGATAGTCGGCGCTGTAGTCATACCACTCCAGTCCCGCGGACAGCGTGGCCAGCTCGTGAACGAGCGCAGTGGACTCGAGACGCAGCGCAGTCGTGTTGAGCAGGCGGCGATCGAACAGCGAGCCAAGGGAATTTTCCGGTCGGTCCACGGAGCCCGTGCGATCGGTGTGACGCTCCGTACGCGACACCGTGGCGCGCAGGCTGAAATCGTCACTCGCGCGGAATCGCCACGAGAACCACCCGGTGGCATCGCGATACTCCAGCTCACCTTGTTCGCGGTTGTCGTCGAAGTGCACCTTCAACTCATCGTCGAGCAGAAGCCAGCCGCCGACGAGCGACGTTCGCGGGCTCAGATCGAATTGCACGCGGCCGAGACCATCGAGGAACGCCGGTTCGGTTTCGTCGCTGCCGAGCAGGTCTGCGAACAGGTCCACGCTGCTGCGTCGAACGCTCACCAGCCATTCGAGCGGGTAAGACTCGAGCCGGCCCTCGGTGAGCCCATGCATGTACAGGACGCTCGCGCCCAGCGCGTTGTAGTCCGCGCCAGACCAGGTGCGCGGTGTGATATCGAGGACGCCGGAGATTCGATTGCCATACCGGACGGGAAACACACCGCTGAAGAAGTCGAGGGTCGAAATGCTCTCCGGATCGAGCATCCCGAGCAGGCTCTGCACATCCTTGTAGTGGAAGGGCTCGAAGAGCTGCACGCCGTCGAAGAACACGGCGACCTCATCGTCCCGTCCACCACGCACGTGGGAGCGGGCGGAGAGCGCATTCGCTGCCGTGCCAGGCAGGAACCGCGTGACGCGCATGACGTCCTCGTTCAATCCCGGCAAGGCCGCGATGTCCTCGCGCGTCAGCTCAGCGAGCGCAGCGGTCGATGACTCCGGCTCGATCTTGTAGCGGCTCGCGTAGATGTCTATTTCGTAAAGCGCTTGTTCGGAGCCGTGCGGTGTCGTCGCTGCATCAGCTGAATCTCGCGAGCCGCGCGCGATGGGCGAACGCGGTTCCGGATCGCTCTTCACGACGGCAAACATGCCGGGACGAATCATCTCGAGCGTCAGGCCATGCGGCGCAAGGAGGCGGCGAGCGATCTCCTCGGGCGAACCTGATCCGGGGTCTTCATCGACGCGCAGCTCGGGCCCGATCAGCGCCGAGCTGAAAATGAGTCGCAGCCCTGCATCGCGCAGTGTTTCGAGAGCTGCAGCGAGCGGCTCGCCTTTCGTAATCGCCAGCGTCGCAGCGCCCGCATTCGCGCTCCACAGGAGTAGCGCAGCGACGACAAGAGTGGCTTTCCCGTGCATCGGCGCCATCCCGAAATGCTAACGCGACTGTAATGTGGCAGGGCGAATGATTTCGCAGCGGGCGCACGTCCTACGCTCAACGTTTCTCTGGATTTGCCCGTCTGAACATGCCCCGTCTGTTGAATTCCCTGCGAAATGCGGGGTGGGAACGCTTTCGCCCGCTGTTTGCCCTCGCTCTCTGGTACGTGTGTCTCGGGTTGCTCCTGCGGGTGTTCCTGTGGGTGGCATTCGGGCGAGCGCAGCAGGTGCACGCATTATCGATGCCGGCTCTGCTCGCCTCGGGCATCGTCGCGGACCTCGTGCAGAGCATTTATCTGCTCGCGCCCTTCGCGCTGATTCTGTGGCTGACGCCCGACCGGCAGCTCAACTCGCGCTTCATGCGCTCGACGCTTCTCGTTTGCGCGTTCGTCTGGGTGTTCTCGCTCACGTTCGTGTCGGCCATCGAGTACTTCTTCTTCCAGGAGTTCGATGCGCGACTCAATCTCGTTGCGGTGGACTATCTGCTCTATCCGACGGAAGTCGCGGGCGATATCTGGAGCGAATACCCGGTCGTGAAGGTGTTTGCTCTCGCCGCCATGGCGAGCGGGCTCGTGGTGCTCGCCATGCGGCGCTACCTGCTGCCGCCGGTCGAAGCTGCGACCCGGTTCGCTCAGCGCACGATCGTGTTCGCTGGTTTCGCGGCGCTCACCGTTTGCTTCGGGCTTGCCTTCGAAACGCACTCGCTGACCTTCTCCGATAACCGTGTCGCCAACGAGATCGCGGCGAACGGCGCGAGCAGCTTCTTCCGCGCGTTGCGCACGAACGAGCTCGACTATCACACGTACTACGCAAGCCGCCCGACACAGGCGAACCTGAATGCACTCGTCGCCCAGCTCGCGCCCGTGGGCGGCACGTTCACACGGCTCTCCGAGGGGCGTCTCGATCGCAGTTTCCCCGGCGATCCGCGTGGGCTCGGCAAGCTCAACGTCGTCGTCGTCGCGAGCGAATCGTTTGGCGCCGAGTTCAGCAAACTGTACGGCTCGAAGCGGGATTGGACGCCAGAGTTCGATTCCTACGCGCGCCAGGGAGTGTGGTTCCGTCACATGTATGCGTCCGGCACGCGCACGGTGCGCGGGCTCGAAGCGATCGCCACGTCGCTTCCGCCGATTCCCAGCGTGTCCGTCCTGCGCCGTCCCGGCAACGAAGGCATCGCGAACTGGGGCTCGGTCATGCGCGAGCATGGCTACCAGACGAGCTTCCTGTACGGCGGCTATGGCTACTTCGACAACATGAACTACTTCTTCGCGCACAACGGCTTCGACGTGCGCGATCGTGAGCAGATTCCAAAGCCGGTGCGCTTCGAGAACATCTGGGGCGTCGCAGACGAAGACCTGTTCGATTCAGCGCTGCGCTACTACGACGACGTGGCGCGCAGTGGCCGGCCGTTCTTCTCGATCATCATGACCACCTCGAATCACAAACCCTTCACCTTTCGCGCCGGCGTGGCGGGTGTAGCGCCGAACGGCGGTGGTCGTGAGTCGGGTGTGCGCTACGCCGACTACGCACAGGGATACTTCCTGCGCCAGGCGCGCAGGCATGCGTGGTTCGACGACACGCTGTTCATCGTCGTGGCGGATCACGGGGCGCGTGTCTACGGGCGCGAGGAGATTCCGCTGAAGAGCTATGAGATCCCGATGCTCTTTTACTCGCCGAAGCACCTGCGGCCGGGCAGAGTGGACGGGCTGACGACGCAGATCGACATCGCGCCCACGGTGCTCGGGCTGCTCGGCCTCTCGTACCGCGCGCCGTTCTTCGGCGAGGATGTGCTGCATTCCCGCTCCGGGAGTCGCGTGGCGTTCTTCAGCCACAACCACGATGTGGCCCTGTACAAGGACGGGCAGCTCGCGATCCTGGGACTCGGCAAATCCATCCAGGACGTCTATTACGATGCCGGCACGGATTCGTACCGCCCGGCGCCGCTCAACCTGCCGCTGAACGACCTGGCGGTGGCGTACTATCAGACCGCCTCCGAGCTGTTCCTGGAGCGTCGCTACAACTGACCGGCGATTGATAAGCGTGGCCGAGCCCGTCTCACCTGCCATGACGGACGAGTCCGAGCTGATCCGACGCATGCTCGCCGGGGAGGAGCGGGCGTTCGATGCGTTTTTCGAAAGCCACTTTCCGCGCCTGTATCGGTTTGCCCTGCCGCGCCTCAACGGCGACGTGGAAGGCGCGCGCGAGGTGGTCCAGGCGACGCTCGGCAAGGCCATGCGGAAACTGGCGGAGTTTCGCGGCGAGGCGGCGCTTTTCACCTGGCTGTGCCAGATCTGCCGGCGCGAGATCGTGGACCGGCTGCGCGCCGAGCGCCGCCATTCCGACCGCATCGTGCTCATCGACGACCGGCCGGAGCTGCGCGCGGTCATCGAATCGCTCGAAGCTCCCGACGAATACGATCTGGTGAAGGGCTACGGCCGCGCAGAAGTCGGGCGGCTCGTGCAGTCCGTGCTGGATCGGCTGCCGGCACGCTACGGTGACGCGCTCGAGTGGAAGTACGTCGAAGGACATTCGGTGGAAGAGATTGGTGAGCGCCTCGGGATCGGCCACACGGCTGCACAATCCCTGCTGGCGCGGGCGCGCGTGTCGTTCCGCGAGGCGCTCGAGAAGGTCTTCGGGTCGGCCGCGGAAGACATCGCCGCCGCGCTCGAGGGCTGAGGAAGCATTATGTCCGACTTCGAACCAGAAAAACCAGACGACGAGTCCGGCATCGCGCGTGTGTTGCGGGCTGCCGGTGAGCGGGCCAGACCGTCCGATGAGATGAAGGCCGCCGTGCGCGCGGCCGTGCACGCTGAATGGCGCGCGGTCACTGCGAAGCGCCGGCAGCGGCGTGTGTGGCTGGCCGCGGCAGCGTCGATTGTCGTTGCGGCCCTGGCTCTCTGGGTGGGCCGTTTGTATCTCGCGGGCTCGGGCGAGCTCGTCGCGAGCGTGAGTCGCTCGATCGGCGCGGTTCAGCTGCGAAGCGGAGCGTTCGGAGCCTGGCGCGGTGTGCCCGCGATGGACGGCAGCGGCGCGCGCGCCGCCACGGCGGTTGAATTGCGCGCGGGCGAAACCGTCAAGACAGGTGCGGATGGACGGCTCGCGCTCCAGCTCCGCGATGGCGTATCGCTGCGTCTCGATCACGACACGCGCGTTGCGTTTGTCGATGCCGGTCGCGTCGATGTGCTGGCTGGTGCTGTGTATATCGATGCCGGGGCTACGCCGAACGGTTCTTCGGAGCATCTGCAAGTCGGAACTCCGGCTGGTGTCGTTCAGCACGTCGGCACCCAGTACGAGGCGCGTATCCTCGACGGCGGCACGCGCATCCGCGTGCGTGAAGGTCGCGTCGATCTCCTACCGGAAAACGGCAGCATTCAGAGCGCGAGTGTTGGCGAGCAACTTCTCGTGACGAGCTCAGGTGCGATTCAGCGCGATGCCATCGCACCGAACGATCCGCAGTGGGCGTGGGCGGCGAGCACCGCGCCAGCGTTCGAGATCGATGGCCGACCAGTGCACGAATTCCTCATGTGGGTCGCACGCGAGCTCGGACACGAAGTGGTTTACGCAAATCCCGAGAGCGAAGCCGAAGCGACGCGCGCGGTCCTCAGCGGCTCCGTGGCCGGCCTCACACCGTCCGAGGCGCTCTCCGCTGTGCTACCCACTACACAACTCCGCAGCACTCACCGCGACGGCAAACTCGAAATCGCCCTGCAATCGACTCCGTGATCCGAGCCGACCAGTAACGGATTCAAACTCCACGCGCGTCCCTGTTTCACAGGGCCAAGGTGCCGGCAAAGTGTGAGCCGGCACTGAGCGGGGACAGCTGTAATTTGTGTTCCGGCATTAGCGCCCATACACTTCGCGGTAACACACCCGCCACGCTGAGCCCTGTTTTCGCAAGTGAACAGGTGATGCGCATAACTGGCGGGTTTTTATTGGGCAAGTCCAATGCACTACAAGAAGCCCGCCCTCTCCTTCGAGCAACAGTACGACCTTCTGGAAAACCGCGGTCTGACGATGGTGGATCGTTTGCGGGCGCTGCGATGGCTGAAGCATGTCAGCTACTACCGATTGAGCGCTTATCTCTTGCCGTTCAAGACTGGCGAAAACTTCAATCCGGGTACCACCTTTGAGCAGGTGACCGCCCTCTATGTCTTCGATCGCAAACTGCGGCTTACGATCCTGGATGGCATCGAACGCATCGAGGTGGCTTTGCGGACGGCTCTTACGTACGAACTTGCGCACGCCTACGGGCCTTTCGGCTACACGGATGCCAGGAACTTCGATCCAGGATTCGACCACGACGTCATGATGACCGAGGTTTACGAGGCCGAGGTGAATTCAAGGGAAACGTTTTGTCTCTCATTTCCGCAACAAGTACACGCTCGAAGAACATCTGCCGATCTGGATGGCTTCAGAATTACTTTCGTTTGGGTGCATCTCCCGGATCTACCGGGCGTGCGCCCCTGCTATCAAGCGGAAGATAGCGAGGCGCTTCGACGTGCAGGACTGGCAGTTCGGTAGCTGGCTTCACTCGTTGAGTTATGTGCGCAATGTCTGCGCACATCACAGCCGCCTCTGGAATCGAGAAATTGCGGTCAGACCCAGCATCCCTCGCGTTTCGAAATCCTGGCCGTATCACGTTCCCAGTACAGAGCGCCTCTATTGCATCCTGGTCATCGTCAGACATTGCCTGAAGATCATCGCACCACGATCCAGATGGCAGGATCGGTTGCTCAGCCTCTTCGATCAACACCCTGAAGTGGACTTGAATGCAATGCACTTCCCTGCTCATTGGCGCGCGGCGCCACCTTGGTCACCGGCGGACACACGCTAGGGCGGCGGCGCGGCGCTGAGGGCTGCGAGGCGGATCTGGCGTTCGCGGAGGATTAGGTAGAGGCCGCTGCTGATGACGACGGCACCGCCGAGCCACACGCGCAGGGATGGAAGCGTGTTCCACAGGAACCAGTCGATGGCGACGCCCCAGAGAAGCGCGGTGTATTCGAAAGGCGCGACGACGGACGCCGGCGCGAAGCGAAACGCTTCGGTGAGCATGCGCGTGCCGAGCGCGCCGACAGCACCCGTGCCAATGAGCCAACCCCAGTGCTCGAAGCGGATGCCGACCCAATTCGGCGCGGCGTAAAGAGTCGTCAGAATCGTCAGGATGGCCATGGGCCAGAGGGTGATGCTCGCAGGCGTTTCGGTGCGCGTGAGCATGCGAACCGTGATGACCGTGGTTGCGTACATTGCCGCTGACAACAGCGCTGCCAGCGCACCGACCGTGACGAGATTCGATCCCGACGGCCGCAGCATTACGAGCACGCCGCACATGCCAACAGCGATGGCAATCCACCGCCTCCATCCCACATGCTCTTTGAGCACCGGAACGGACAACGCGGTGACGATCAACGGTGCACAAAGAAATATCGCGTATGTGTCAGCGAGCGAGAGCTGCCTGAGCGCATAAATGAATGTCCCCAGTAGCGCCACTTGCAGAAAGCCGCGAAAAAGATGCCAGCCCCAACGCACCGGCTTCAGCTCGCGCGCATTCCCCATGAACAACGCCGGCAGCACGAGGAACGGCAAGGAGGCGGCGCCACGCATCGCGACCACCTGTATCGTCGGGTAGTGCTGCGAAAGCAGCTTCAAGAAAGTATCCAGGCCCGCGAACGAGCCCACGGCGATCAGCATGCAGACGATGCCCTTGAGTCGGGCGGCGTGCTGGGAATGAACCGACTCGGCTGCGTCCGTGCTCACCATTGCCCGACGTTGGGCATGGATTTCCACGGCTCCGCCGGGGGAAGCGCGCCACCTTTCTGCAGCAACTCGACGGAGATGTTGTCCGGCGAGCGCACGAACGCCATGTGCCCATCGCGCGGCGGGCGATTGATCGTTACGCCGTGATCCTTGAGCCGCTGACACGTGGCATAGATGTCATCCACCGCGTACGCGACGTGGCCGAAGTTGCGGCCGCCGCTGTAGTTCTCCGGGTCCCAGTTGTACGTCAGCTCGATCTGCGCATCGTCATCGCCCGGCGCAGCGAGAAAGATCAGCGTGAATCGACCCTGCGGCACTTCCTTCCGCGACACCTCGCGCAGCCCCAAGGCATTGCAATAGAACCGGAGCGACGCGTCCAGATCCGTGACGCGTACCATCGTGTGCAGGTACTTCATCAGAACATCTCCGACGGACCCGGCGTCTGGATGTCGACCTTGTGGCGGGATGCGATGTGCTCGCCGGTGATCATCTCGTCATACGTCTGGCCGGGCCCGACCATCGGATACACGCCGGCATCCGGATCGATCATCACTTCGAGGAATGCCGGGCCGGGATAGTTGATGAACTCCGCCACGACGCGCGGCACGTCTTCCTTGCGATCCAGACGCACCGCGTACCTGAAGCCGTCCGCCTGCGCGGCACGCACGAAGTCCTTCTTGTGGAGCGAGCGGTCGCTCGCGGACAGCCGCCCCTTGAAGAAGAGCTTCTGCCACTGCTTCACCATGCCGTCGCCGAAGTTGTTCAGCACGACGACCTTCACGGGCAGGTCGTAGGTGGTGACGGTCTCGAGCTCCCCGACGTTCATCCGGATGCTCGAATCGCCGTCGATATCGATGACGAGCCGGTCGCGATGCGCGATCTGCGCACCGATCGCAGCGGGCAGCCCGAACCCCATCGTGCCCATGCTGCCCGAAGTGAGCCACAGCCGCGGCGAGCGGAAATCGCAGTACTGGGCGGCCCACATCTGATGCTGACCCACGCCCGTCGCGATGATGGCCTCGCCCTTGGTGTGGCGATTGATCTCTTCGATGACGTAGTACGGCTGGATGAGCTTGCTCTCACGGTCGTAATTCATCGCGTGCTTGCGCTTCAGCTCAGCCAGCTCCGTATGCCACTGCGCGTAGTCGCGCTGGAATTTCTCGCGTTTGCCGTAAGCCGTGAGAGCACGCAGCGCGTCCGGCAGCGAGCCGATGTGGCTCCATTGCACGCGCTTCACCTTGTTCACTTCGGCGCGATCGATATCGAGGTGCGCGATTCGCTTCGCGCTCTTGGCGAACTTCGCTGGCACACCCGCCACGCGATCGTCGAAACGCGAGCCTACGGCGATGAGGAAGTCGCAATCATCGACCGCATAGTTCGCGAACGCTGTGCCATGCATGCCGAGCATGCGCATGCTCAAGGGCGACATCGTGTCGTACGCACCGATGCCCATCAGCGTGGTCACCACGGGCACGCGGAAAGTCTCGGAGAACTCTCGCAACGCCTCCGATGCATTCGCATTGATGACGCCGCCACCCGCATAGATGAGCGGGCGCTGCGCATCGCCGAGCATCTCGAAGAAACGTCCGGATTCCGCGGCGTCGATGGACCGGCTCGCCAGCTCGTTCATGCGCCGGCGATATCCCGGGATCGGCAGCATGCCGCCACCCAGGAATGTGCCTTCCCAGTTCTGCACGTCCTTCGGCACGTCCACGACCACCGGGCCCGGCCGGCCGGTGCGAGCGATCTCGAACGCCGTGCGGATAGTCGCCTCGAGCTTCGTGGGGTCCGTGACCAGGAAAATGTGTTTTGCGACGGCGCCCATGATCGACGGCACCGGCGCCTCCTGGAACGCATCCGTGCCGATGGCAGCGGTGGGTACCTGGCCGCAAATCACCACGATGGGCACCGAGTCCGCCATGCAATCCCGCACCGGCGTGACAGTGTTTGTAGCACCGGGTCCCGACGTGACCAGGCAGACGCCCACCCGCCCGCTGGAGCGCGCATAGCCCGCGGCCATGAAGGCCGCGCCCTGCTCGTTCGCCGGGACGATGAGCGGAATCTGCCGCCCGCCGTTCTTCGCCTGCGCGGCATTAAAGAGGAATACGGCGTCGTAGGTGGGGAGGATGGCCCCACCGCTGTAGCCGAAAATGGCCGTTACGCCCTCATCCGCTACGACCTGCATGAGCATCTGGGCACCGGTCATGCGCTGACCGGCGAGCGGATGTCCGGCGGGACGGGGCTGGATGACCGTATCGCTCATGAAAATAGCTGTCGGAAAGCCCGATGCGGGCGGGGACTTCGGAGACTAACAGCTTGGGCACGGGCCGCAAACCACCGCTATGATCCCGCGGGCACCCCGATCATTGCCTGAACCCATGCGTCATATCATTGCCATCCTCCTGCAGAACGAAGCCGGAGCCCTCAGCCGGGTGGCCGGCCTGTTTTCCACTCGGGGCTACAACATCGAGTCCCTGTCGGTCGCCACGACGGACGACCCCACGGTATCGCGGCTCACGCTGGTCACCACCGGTTCGGAAGGCGTCATCCAGCAGATCCTGAATCAGCTCAACAAGCTGATCGACGTGGTAAGCGTGGAAGACATGACCCTGGGCGAGCATCTCGAGCGCGAGCTCGTGCTGCTGAAGCTGAAAGTGCGCCCGGAGCAGACGGATGTGGTGCGCGGTTACGTAGTGCGCACCGGCGGGCGCGTGCTCGACCCGGCGCTGGACTGCTTCATCGTCGAGCTCACCGCCAGTGAAGCCGAGATCCATTCCTTCATCGGCGATCTCGCGCGGCATGCCACGCTGCTCGAGGTCGTGCGCAGCGGCGCGTTGGGTATCGGCCGAAGCGGACGCGGTCTGCGAGTAGTGCGCTGAGCCGCTGGCCGCGGCTCTTCTCCGCGCGTCGTCAGTGTGTCGTCGTCGGGTTGCTGGCGGCGGAATTCGCGCGCTGCTGAATCAGCTGCTCGCGTAAGACCTTCGAAGCGCGCGCCACCTTCAGCGCCAGCTCATCGAGCTGATCGACGCAGGCCTCGATGCGCCGCGTAGTGCGATCGATGTCCTCCTCGATCTCATCGACCATCTTGTTGATGCGGTCGATCTCGTCTTCAAAGTGGGGCATGACCGTCACCTCCTTCGCCGTGCTCCGCTGACGCGTTCAGCAAGGAAGGTGCCGAGCGGTCAGGGCAGAAGCACCGTCGAGCCCGTGGTCCGGCGGGCTTCGAGGTCCCGATGGGCCTCGGCTGCATCGGCAAGGCGATACGTCTGGCCAATGCGAACGCGCACGGCCTTGCTCTTCACCGCGGCAAACAGCTCGCGGGCAGTCGCAAGCAGGTCCTCGCGCCTTGCTATGTAGTGAAAAAGAGTGGGTCGTGTGAGAAAGAGCGACCCGCGTTTACTCAGCTCCAGCGGATTCACGGCCGGCGGGGGTCCCGATGCATTGCCGTACGTCACCATCATGCCCAGGGGTCGCAGGCAATCGAGCGACTCCATGAAAGTGTCTTTCCCGACCGCGTCGTAAACCACCGCGACACCGACGTTCTTCGTCAGGCGCTTCACGTTGGGCACGAGCTCGTCGCGACCCGAGATCAGTACGTGCCTGCAGCCATGTTTGCGCGCGAGCTCCGCCTTCGCATCGCTGCCGACCACGCCGATCACGGTGGCGCCGAGCGACTTTGCCCATTGAGAAAGAATGAGGCCGACGCCACCCGCTGCGGCATGTGCGAGCACGAAATCTCCGCGCTTCACGCGATACGTGCGACGGAGCAGGTATTGCGCGGTCATGCCTTTGAGCATCAGCGCGGCGGACTGCTCGTCCGAAACGCCGGATGGCACTTTCACGACGCGCGCGGCGGGCACGTTGCGTAGCTCGCAGTACGAACCCGATTGGGGCATCACGTATGCCACACGATCGCCGACGCGGAAGTCGCGCACCTTGCGACCTTTGGCCATGACCCTGCCCGCGGCTTCCCGGCCCAGCGCGCTCGGCAGAGGCAAGGGATACAGTCCGGTCCGGTCGTACACGTCGATGTAATTCACGCCGATGGCGGTGTGCTTGATCTGCACCTCGTCCGGGCCCGGGGCGGGGACGTCGACGTCTTCCATGCGCAGGACTTCAGGACCGCCGTGCTCGTGAATCCGCATTGCCTTGGACATTGGTCTTGCCGCTATCAGGTGTGATCGGGGTCGCAGAATCCGGATGCGACGTTCGGATCATACGGATTTGTGGTGCAGGAGCGAAACGCGTTCCCACGCCCGGCGGAGGGCCGGAATAGAGTCGGACGTATCGGTTTCGACACATCTTTTCACTCATGTCGCCTGGCGTGCCGTCCACTTCGACTGAGGACTCCGAACCGGCCCTGAAAACGGGAAGTCCGCGCGTGCGCAGCCTCATCGAAGCTCTGCGTCAGGCAGTCGTTGAGCTCGGTGCATCTGCGGTTGGCGTGACGCGCGCAGGGGGTGGGCGGCCCAAGTACTTCACGCGCAGCGCGCCGGCGGCGCAATTCTTCGAAGACATCTGTGCAAGCGGGCTGGAGACGCTGAAGGCGCAAACCCAGACGAAGAGCGGCGTGTTCGGCACGAACCGCGTTCGTGCGGACAGTGCCGGGCCGGTACGCGGGCGCTTGATCGCCGTGTCGTTGCGGAGCGCGCAGGGTTTGCCGCTTGGAATCCTCGTCGCGGTGAGACTCATCGAGGAAGCGAAGTTCGGCGCGCAGGAATCGCAGAAGTTGCTCGCGATGGCGCGGGAGTTCGAAACGCTGCTCGCGGCGGAGCGTGCTCAGCCGCCTGAACCCGCGGCACCTTCGCGTGGCATGTGGCCAATCGAGCCGCCGACTGCACCTGCACCCGCGGCGGTCGCGCCAGCAGCGCCGGCCGTGGAACCCACCGCGCCTCAAGCCGCGACGCCTGAAAGCGCTGGGCCAAAATCGCCGCCCGTCACTGACGCTGCCATCCTCGAGGGCTCCGCGCCAAAGTCGACACCTGTCGTCGACGCCGTCGCCCCCGCAAGCTCTGCGCCGAAGGCCACGTCCGTCGTCGAAGCCGCCACGCCCGAAAGCTCTGCGCCGAGATCCACGCCCGTCGTCGAAGGTGCCACGCCTCAAAGCTCTCCGCCGAGATCGCCAACCATCGCCGAAGCCGCCAGGCCTGAAAACTCTGCGCCGAAGTCGACGCCCGTCGCCGAGCCCGCCGCGTCCGAAGGCGCTGCGGCGAGCGCGACGTCCGCGGTCGAAGCCGGCGCATCGAGAGGCGTCGCCGCTATTTCCGCGACGGCGCGAGTGCCAATGCACGATAGCGGCGCGCCTGCGGGCTCAGCCGTATCGAGCGCGCTGGCTTCCACCCCCAGAATTCCCAGGCTCGACGTCGCTGCACCCGCCGCGGAGCCGGCGGCCGAAGCCGTCACGTCGATCGCAGCGGGCGAGGCTGCGCCGCCGAAAGAACTGGCGCGCGCGCCCGTCTCTCGCGAGACACCAAAGCTGGAGGTCGCTGCGCCGCAGGCCGAAGCGTCAGCGCCTGCTGCTGCTCTAGTCGCCACCGCTGGATCACCTGCACGCGACGTCGCGCAGCCGAAGAACTCATCGCCCGAATCACACGCCGCGACTGTGGCACCAATCAGCGCGGCCGCAGCGCCCGCTTCTATTGCATCAACCGTCAACACGCGCGGACCACTCGCCCCTTCTGCAAACTCGGGCGGGCCGGTAGCAGCGGCGGTTGCGTTCGCGAAGGCGGCGGCCGGAGCCGCGCCGACGACACGCGGCGAAACCACGACAGTCGCTGAAGTGCCGAAGCCCACGAGGAAGGCCGCCCAGGAATCTGGCAACGCCGTCGCGTCCTTGCTGGCATGGACGGAATTCGAGCGTCAGATCCGCTTGCAGGAATCCGACGATCGCCTGCCCGGTTGCGTGCTTTACGGCGACATGGACCAGCTCCATGTCATCAACAAGCTGGCTGGTTTCGCGATGGGCGACCGCGCCATCGTCGAAGTGGGCGTCGCGCTGCAGACGGCAGAGCTGCCTCCAGGCGCGTGCGCGTGCCACCTCTCCGGCGATCGCTACACGTTGTACATCCCGCGCACGACGCTCGCGCAAGGCCGCCGCATCGCCGAGCAGATTTCGAAGAGCGTCAGCACGCTCTCCGTGCCCGTGCACAGCGTGCCGACACCACTCTCCATTTCATTCGGCGTTGCGCTGATCCCCACGACCGACGGTGGCCTCGGCCACGCGTTGGCCGCTGCGGAGGCCGCTTGCAAGGCCGCGAAGGATCGCGGCCGCGGGCGGGTCGAGGTCTATCAGGACGCCGACCAGAGTATCGTTCGCCGCAACGACGACGTGCTCGTCGCAGACCGGCTGCGGCAGGCGCTCGAAGCCGGGCGCGTGGAAGTCTTTGCGCAACCCATCGTGCGTCTCAACGGCACGCAAGCGCCGGCCCATTACGAGCTTCTCGTGCGTCTGATCGGCGATGCCGGAACCCATCTTTCGCCGACATGGTTCATGTCAGCGGCCACGCGCTATCGCATGCTCGTCGAGCTCGATCGTGCGGTCGTCGGCCACGTGCTCGCGAAGCTCGAAGCGCAGCGGGCGCTGCTGGCACGCAAGCAGCTTCGCTTCTCGGTGAACCTCTCCGGCCCCTCGATCGGTGACCCCGAATTCCTCGAGTGGATCGTCTCGCGCGTCGGCGGCGTAGGCGTGCCGGGCGAGTGGCTGCAGTTCGAGATCACCGAGACAGCCGCGGTCGCGAACATTGCACAGACCCAGGCGATGATCCGCCGCCTGCAGGCGCGCGGCGTGCAATTCGCGCTGGACGACTTCGGCACCGGCGTCAGCTCGTTCGCTTATCTCAAGTACTTCGACGTGAAGATGCTGAAGCTCGACGGCTCCTTCGTGCGCGACCTGATGAGCAACCCGCGCTCCGAATCCCTGGTGCGCGGGATCGCGCAACTCGGGCGCGGCATGAACATCGAGACGGTCGCCGAGTGTGTGGAGACCGCCGACGTCCGCGACCGGCTGACGCAGCTCGGCATCGATTGCGCGCAAGGATTCCTGTTCGGCCGGCCGAAGCCGCTCGATGGCGTGCTGACGACAGAGCTGGGTATCCCGGCGCCGATGCCTTCTCCTCAGACGCCCGAGTACATCGCGACGGACGTACTTCCCCCACAGGACTTCATCCGCCTGATCCGCGGCGGCTAACCCAGCGGCGCTTTCGCGAACACCAGCTCCTCGACCGGCCGGCCACCGATCAGGTGCTCCTGCAGGATGCGCTCGAGATTGTCCGGCGTGCAGTCCCGGTACCAGGTTCCGTCCGGGTACACGACGGCGATGGGCCCACCGGTGCAGATGCGCAGGCAATCCGCCTTGGTTCTGACGACTCCCCGCTCGGCGTCCGCGAGCCCCAGCTCCTTGAGCCGGCGCTTCAGGAATTTCCAGGATTCGAGGGCGAGCTCCGCCGGAGCGCAATCACCGTGGGTGCAGAGAAAAATGTGCCGCCGCGCGGTGCCAATCTTGAGCTCGGCTGCGATCTCGCGCGGCGGCCTGGATTCGATAGCCATCGCCGCAGACTAGCGGCGAGCGGGGCTCCTTACAAAGCGGCGTCGTCGGTTTCGCCCGTGCGGATGCGGATGACGCGGTCGATGTCGGTGATGAAGATCTTGCCGTCGCCCACCTTGCCGGTCTTCGAAGACTTCAGGATTGCCTCCACGACCTGATCCACGAGGTCGCTGCGCACGGCGACTTCGATCTTGGTCTTCGGTACGAAGTCCACGACGTATTCGGCGCCCCGATAGAGCTCGGTGTGGCCGCGCTGACGGCCGAAGCCTTTCACTTCCGTGACAGTCATGCCCGAGACGCCGATGTCAGACAGTGCGGCGCGCACGTCGTCGAGCTTGAAGGGCTTGATGATCGCGGTGACCAGTTTCATGAGCGAGCTCTCCCGTCGGGTCTTGGCCTTATTTGAGTTTCAGAATGTGCAGGCAGCAATTTCAGGCAGGGGCATTTTGCAGTATTCATGCCACCGCCTCATTGCGCGGCACGTGCAGCTAAATCACGGAGTTTCACGCGATGATACGCTGACGGTCGCTGCCGCTGCACTATTCTGGAGCGCGTGAACCGCAGCGCTGCCCGCCCGTGGTGCGCATCATTGGCCAGCGCCTGGGCTATGCTGCCGCCCCATGCTCGACCAGATCGTCATCGTCGGTGCGGGGCAAGCGGGGGCCCATGCCGTCGACACATTGAGACGCAAGGGCTTTACCGGGTCGCTGACCCTGGTCGGGGACGAACCCCACCTGCCGTACCAGAGACCGCCGCTTTCCAAGAAGTATCTGTCGGGCGCCCTCGAGCAGGAGCGCCTGCTCCTGAAGGCTCCTCATTTCTATAGCGAGCACCGGGTGGAAGTCCGGCTCGGGCGGAAGGCCACGCGCATCGACCGGCAGGATCGTCGGCTTCATCTCGATGACGGCTCGAGCCTCGGCTACGACGCCTTGCTGCTCGCCACTGGAAGCACCCCACGTCAGATGACCGCGCCCGGCGTGCATCTCGCAGGCGTGCACTACCTCCGGACCATCGCGGACGTGGAACGGATTCGACCGGCCCTCGTGCAGGGCAAGCGCCTGGTGATCGTCGGCGGCGGTTACATCGGTCTCGAAGTGGCGGCGACCGCCCGCGAGGCCGGGCTCGAGGTCACCGTACTCGAGATGGCGGATCGCGTGATGAATCGCGTGACCTGCTGCGAGGTCTCCGCGTTTTATGAGGCGGAGCACACCCGGCATGGAGTGCGCATCGTCTGCAACGCCCGCGTGCAGGCGTTCGAAGGTGAGGGATCGCTCCGGGCGGTCTCCTGCGAGGACGGCTCGGTGTACCCGGCCGACCTCGCGATCGTCGGCATCGGCGTCGTGCCGGTGGATCAGCTGGCCCAGGGAGTGGGTCTCGAGTGCTCGAATGGCATCGTGGTGGATCAGCACTGCCGCACGTCCGACCCCCACATCTTCGCCGCCGGCGACTGCACGTCTCACCCGAGCATTCATTACGGCCGCCGCATGCGGCTCGAGTCCGTCGACAACGCCTTCGAGCAGGCGGCCAGCGCGGCGTTGAACATGCTCGGCACTCCCACGCCGCACGACAAGGTGCCGTGGTTCTGGTCGGATCAGTACGACCTGAAGATGATCATCGTCGGGCTGTGTCAGGGGCACGATGCCGTCGTGATGCGGGGCTCGCCCGCTTCGCGCAGCTTCTCGGCCTGCTATCTCTATCGCGGCGAGCTGGTCGCCATCGACACCGTCAACAGCCCGAAGGACCAGATGGCGGCCCGCAAACTCGTCGCGGCACGGGCTCGGCCGGATCCCGCCCGGCTCGGCGACCCCTCCATTGCGCTCAAGGACTGTCTCCAGGCGCAGACTCCGTAATCGACACTGCCCCCAATCGGCGGGAATGTGACACGGACAGCGGCCGTTGCGGCCTTGCTCCGATACACATACATCCCCGTCTGGGGGGACAACAAAAGTCGAATGTCAAATCTCTTGCCCGCTCGTCCGCAGACACGGACGGAGCGCTTCGGGCGCGGTCTCTCCCGCCTGACGCTCGCTGCTCTATTGCCTTTCAGTCTGCTGCAGGTCGCCGCCTCAGCCGAAGGCGACATGCGCGTGCTCCATCACCAGGCCGTCCAGATCACGAGTCGCGCGGAGATTGGGGCGACTGAGCACGTGACGTTCGAGGCATACGGGCGCAGGTTCGAGCTTTCCGTCGCGCCGAACGAGCGCATCCGTCGTGCGATGAGCGTGGGCAACACGAACACGATGCCGCTGCAGGGAACGGTCGACGGCGCCGCCGGATCGTGGGTTCGAATCACGCGGAGCCTAAGCGGCTGGCGCGGCATGATCTACGACGGCACTGAGTTGTATGCGATCGAGACCGCTGCAGACGTAACAGGCTCCACCGTCGAGCCGCTGACCGTCTCGGGTTCAGCCCCTGTGGTGTACCGACTTTCCGATGCGCTGCTGCCGCTCGATGTAATGACTTGCGAGATCGTGCAGCCCGACGCGCCACCCACTGCCGCATCTGCCTTTGCGAAGCTCAGTCACGAGCTGCATGTGCAGGCCGCGTCCGCAGAGCTCAGCGCGATGAAGCAGGTGCGCGTCGGCATCATCGGTGACTTCGAATTCGTCTCGCTCTTCAGCTCGCCGAACCTGGGCACGCCGGAAGATGCCATCGTCGCGCGCATGAATATCGTCGATGGCATTTTCATGTCGCAGACCGGGATCAAGATGTCGCTGGCGACGCCGACGCTGTTCCATTCGGCGAGCGATCCTTTCACGAAGTCCAAGGCATCGGACCTGCTGTCCGAGCTCAGGACGTATCGCATGACCACGCCGGCCCAGTCCTCGCTCGGACTTTCGCACCTGATGAGCGGGCGGGATCTCGATGGCGACACCGTCGGCATCGCCTATATCGGCTCGGTGTGCGACAGCGCGAATGCCGCGAGCCTCTCCGAGGGCCGCCGCACGACCACCCAGTCCGCCCTGATCGCAGCTCATGAGATCGGCCACAACTTCGGGGCTCCTCATGACGGTGAATCCGGTGCATGCCTGAGCACGCCGCAGACATTTCTAATGGCGCCGCGTCTGAATGGCAGCAATCAGTTCTCTGCGTGCAGCGTTCAGCAGGTCCAGGCGATTGCGAACAATGCTCGCTGCCTCACTGCTTACGTACCGCCGGATGCAGCGATCGTCGTATCGAACGCCTCGGTGCAGGCGACGCTGGGCACCAACTTCGTGACGTCATTCCTCGTGCAGGCATTGGGCGATGAAGCATCGAACGACGTGAGCGTCACGGCGACGCTGCCGACGGCCCTTGCCATTCAGTCGGTGAGCACGAATGACGGCACCTGCAGTTTCGGTGCGGGCACGGCCACGTGCACATTCGGCACTCTTGCTTCGGGTGACGCGCGACAGATCGACCTGAGTCTGACCCCGAACGAGATCGGCTCGACCAACATCAATCTCGCGGTGGCTTCGTCGAACGACGCGGATGTCAGCAACGACAACGGTGCGATTGCCGTGACCACATCCGGAGTCGGCGCGCTTCCCTCGCCCCCCACTGGCGGCACGACAACTTCTGCAGATGGTGGTGGCGGCGGCGGTGGCAGACTGGACGTCGTCCTGCTCGCGCTGTTGATCTCGATGGCTCTCTACCGGAAAACGACGAGGAGATCCTTGGCATCCACCCGCTGCTTGGGTCTCGCCAATACCTCGGCAATCTCTCCTTCCGCATCCGCTCGCACTGCCGTCTCCATTTTCATCGCTTCCAGCGTCACCAGCAGATCGCCTCGCGCGACCCGCTGACCAGCCAGCACGCTCACCGTTGCCACCGTGCCAGGCATCGGTGCGCCAACGTGCTTCGCGTTTCCAAGATCCGCCTTTCGCTGCGGCGGCCGCTTCGCCACCTGACTTCGATCCGCCACGCGCACTGACCGTGGCTGCCCGTTCAGCTCGAAGAACACCGTGCGCGTCCCGTCCTCGTGTGTCTCGCTCGTTGCCACATAGCGCACGATCAAAGTCTTGCCACGTTCGAGATCGACACTGATCTCCTGCCCGGGCTCCATGCCGTAAAAGAACACCGGCGTCGGGAGAATCGAAACATCGCCGTACTGCAGCCGTTCGTTGATGTACTCGAGCCAGACCTTCGGATACATCAGGTATGAGGCGAGATCGTCATCCGTCACGGGTCGCGGCAGCTTCTGCTGGATGCGTTCGCGCTCGGCTGCGAGATCGACCGGCGGCAGCTCGGCGCCGGGCCGCCGCGTGAGAGGCCGCGTATTTTTGAGGACCTTGCGTTGAAGCGCTTCCGGAAACCCACCGTATGGCTGGCCGAGATCGCCACGGAAGAGCTGCACCACGGACTCGGGAAATGCGATCTCGGCGTTCGGATCCAGCACTCGCTCCTTCGTCAGGCCGCTCGTGACCATCATCAGCGCCATGTCGCCGACAACCTTCGATGTGGGCGTCACCTTCACGATGTCCCCGAACATCTCGTTCACCTCGGCGTACGTCTGTGCCACCTCGGGCCAACGCGCATCGTCGATGCCGAGCGACCTCGCCTGCTCGCGCAGGTTCGTGTACTGCCCGCCAGGCATGCCGTGCACATAGACATCCGAGGTGCCCGAGCGGATGTCGCTTTCAAATGCCAAGTACAAGCGGCGTACCTGCTCCCAGTACGAGGAGATCATGCGCAGATTGCGCGGATCGATGCCCGGATCGCGCGGGCCGTGGCGCAAGGCTTCGACGATCGAGCCCAGATTCGGTTGTGAGGTGAGCCCGCTCATCGCATCCATCGCGCCATCGACTGCGTCCGCACCCGCGTCGATAGCCGCAAGCACGCTGGCTGCCGCGATCCCACTCGTGTCGTGCGTGTGGAAGTGCACGGGCAGGCCGATCTCCTCCTTCAGCGCCTTCACGAGCGTGAAGGCAGCACGCGGGCGGCAGAGTCCTGCCATGTCCTTGACGCCGAGAATGTGCGTGCCGGCGGCTTTCAGCTCGCGCGCCATCTTCACGTAGTAGTCGAGCGTGTACTTCTTCTCGTGTGGGTCGCTCAGATTGCCGGTGTAGCAGATGGCTGCCTCGCACAGCTTCCCGGATTCGAGCACCGCGTCGATGGCGACGCGCATGTTCTCGACCCAGTTCAGCGAATCGAAGATGCGGAACAGGTCGATGCCGCGCTCCGCCGCGCGGGCCACGAAGAATCGCACCACGTTGTCCGGGTAGTTCGCATATCCCACGGCATTCGCCGAGCGCAACAGCATCTGCAAAAGCAGATTCGGCGTGCGCTCGCGCAGCTCCGCCAGGCGCTGCCAGGGATCCTCTTTCAGGAATCTCATGGCGACATCGAACGTCGCCCCGCCCCAGCATTCCATCGAGAACAGTTGCGGCAGCAGGCTCGCGTAGCGAGGCGCAATCGCCGTGAGATCGAGCGACCGCATGCGCGTGGCGAGCAGCGACTGGTGCGCATCCCGCATGGTGGTGTCGGTGAGGAGCACGCGCTCCTGGTCCAGCATCCACTTTGCGAAGGCTGCCGGGCCCAGCTCGTCCAGCTTCTGTTTCGTGCCGGGCGCTGGCGCAGACATATCCACGGGCGGCAAGCGGGCAAGCACCAGCCTGTCCGGCCGCGCGCGATTCTTGACCTCCGGACTTCCGTTGACGATCACATCGCCGATGAAATTCAGCACACGTGTTGCGCGATCCCGCCGTCGCGGCCAGCGGAACAGCTCCGGCGTTTCGTCGATGAACTTCGTCGTGTAGTCGCCGCGCGCGAAGCGCGGATTCGTGATCACCTGGTCGCAGAAGCGCAGGTTCGTCACGACGCCGCGAATGCGGAACTCCCACAACGCGCGATGCATGCGCGCGATCGTCTCTTCCGGAGACGGCGCCCACGCTGTGACTTTCACGAGCAGCGAATCGTACGAACGCGTGATGATGGCGCCGGTATACGCCGTGCCCGCATCGAGGCGGATGCCAAAACCAGCGGGACTGCGGTACGCGGTGATCGCGCCATAGTCCGGAATGAAATTGTTCTCGGGATCCTCGGTGGTCACGCGACACTGGAGCGCGTGGGCGTTGATGCGGATGTTCTCCTGCGCCGGTACACCGCTCTCCTCGGTGCCGATGCGTGCGCCCTCTGCGATCCGGATCTGCGCCTTGACGAGATCGATGCCGGTAGCGCACTCGGTGACGGTGTGTTCCACCTGGATGCGCGGATTGACCTCGATGAAATAGAACTTGCCGGTGTCCGCGTCCTGCAGGAACTCGACCGTGCCGGCATTGAGGTAGCGAACGGCGCGGCCGATGGCGAGCCCGGACTCGCACAGCGCCGCTCGCTGCGCGTCCGTCAGAAACACCGCTGGCGCTCGCTCCACGACCTTCTGGTTGCGGCGCTGGACCGTGCAGTCGCGCTCGTACAGGTGCACCAGATTTCCGTGACAGTCGCCGAGAATCTGGACTTCCACGTGCCGCGCCCGTCGCACGAGCTTCTCCAGATACACCTCATCGTTCCCGAACGCGGCCTTCGCCTCACGACGCGACACCGGCAGAAGCTCAGCGAGTTGCTCATCGCTTTCCACGACGCGCATGCCGCGCCCGCCACCGCCCCAGCTCGCCTTGAGCATGACGGGGTAGCCGATGTCATGCGCCAGTGGCAGGCAGTCCTCGAGACGCGGCGGAAGCGGTGCGGTTGCCGGCATGACCGGCACGCCGGCGGACTGCGCAAGATTGCGCGCCGACACCTTGTTGCCGAGCGTGCGCATGATCTCCGGCGTCGGCCCGATGAAGATGATTCCGGCCCGCGCGCAGCCTGCCGCGAATTCCGGATTTTCCGACAGGAATCCGTAGCCGGGATGGATGGCATCCACCTGGGCCTCGCGCGCGATGCGCAGGATGTCGTCGATGTCCAGGTAGGCCGCGACCGGCTCCTTGTCGCGCCCGACGAGATAGGCTTCGTCCGCCTTCGTGCGATGGAGCGAGAAGCGGTCTTCCTGCGAATAGATCGCCACCGTGCGCATGCCGAGCTCGTTCGCGGCGCGCATCACCCGGATGGAAATCTCACCGCGATTGGCGACGAGCACACTCCGGATTCGCTGCGGCATGGCGGGTTTCACTCTAGAATTCAGCGGCAAGAAACATTAGAGGCGACCATGTCCGGCGTAAAGCACTTCCGTCCCCTGCTCCTCTTCGCTTTAGTGCTTGCGCAACTGGCGCGCGCTGAGGACACACCGCTCGCCATCGTGATCCACGGCGGTGCGGGCGTCATCAACCGCTCGGAAATGACATCGGACCGGGAGGCCCGCTATCGCGCCGGCCTGGAAGCGGCGCGGGACGCAGGCTACGCGGTGCTGGAGCGCGGTGGGTCCAGTGTCGAGGCCGTGACAGTGGCGGTGCGCACGCTCGAGGACGATCCGCAGTTCAACGCCGGCCGCGGCGCCGTGCTGAATCACGACGGCATTGCCGAGCTCGACTCCTCCATCATGGACGGCAAGACGCTGCAGGCCGGAGCAGTCGCGGGCCTCAAGCACGTGAAGAATCCCATCGAGCTCGCGCGGGCCGTGATGGAAAAATCTCCGCACGTGATGCTCGTCGGCACGGGCGCTGAAGAGCTCGCGCTCGAGCAGGGGCTCACGCTCGTGCCGAACAGCTACTTCCGCACCGACCAGCGGGTGCGTCAGCTCGAACGCGCGTTGAAGGAAGAGAAGGAGAAGGCCGCGCAGAGGACCAGCGCGCTCATCGGGGCGTCCGGCACGGTGGGCGCGGTTGCACTGGATCGCAACGGAAATCTGGCAGCAGCCACGTCTACAGGTGGCATGACCAACAAACGCGCAGGGCGAGTGGGCGACTCACCGATCATCGGCGCTGGCACATATGCCAATAACGCGTCCTGCGCGGTGTCCGGCACGGGCGATGGCGAGTTCTTCATTCGCTCCGTCGTTGCGCACGACATCTGTGCCCTCGTCGCCTACAAGAACCTCTCCCTGGAAGCCGCCGCACGCGACGTGATCCACGGCAAGATCGAAGGCTTGCGCGCCACCGGCGGCGTCATTGCGCTGGACCGGGCCGGGCACATCGTCGTGGATTTCAACAGCGAAGGCATGTTCCGGGCGGCGCGGGACTCGCGCGGCCGGAAGGATTTCGCGATCTACGGCGATCGGCGCTGACATGTACTCCATCGCGATCCATGGCGGTGCGGGCGGCGTTCCGGCTGAGCTGCTCGGGCGGGACAAAGGCGCGCGCTACACCGACAGCCTCTCGCGGTCACTCGATGCCGGATACGCGATTCTCGACCGCGGCGGCTCGAGCCTCGATGCAGTCACAACGGCGGTGCGCGCGCTGGAGGACGACCCGCTGTTCAATGCGGGCCACGGCGCGGCGCTCACGCGTGAAGGCTGGGCGGAGCTGGATGCCGCGGTGATGGATGGGAAAGAGCAGCGCGCCGGCGCGGTCGCATCCGTGCGGCACGTGAAGAATCCTGTGGACCTGGCGCGCCGTGTAATGGAGAAGTCGCGGCACGTCCTGCTGGTCAGCACCGGGGCTGAAGAATTTGCGCTGGAAGAAGGGATTCCGCTCGTCGCGAACCTCTACTTCCGCACCGATGACCGCCGCTTTCAGCTCGCTTCCGAGCAGCGCGGCAAGCCTGTCTCGGATCTGATGCCCTCACAGATCGGTTCGCAGGGAACCGTCGGCGCGGTTGCCCTGGATCGGCATGGGAACCTGGCCGCCGCGACGTCCACGGGCGGCATGACCAACAAACGGCAGGGACGCGTCGGCGATTCACCCATCATCGGGGCGGGCACGTATGCGAAGAATGGCGTTTGCGCCGTGTCCGCCACGGGACATGGCGAGTACTTCATTCGGGCCGTGGCGGCCCATCACATTGCCAATGCGGTGGAGTACCGGAACCTCTCGCTGGAGGCGGCCGTACGGGAATTGATCCACTCGCGCATTCCTGCTCTCGGTGGGAGCGGCGGCGTCATCGCCTGCGGCGCGCACGGCGAAATCGTCATGGATTGCAACACGGAAGGTATGTTCCGCGCCGCCCGCGACTCCAGCGGGCGGCGCGAAATCGCTATCCGGCGGTGATCCGAGACGGACGGAGGCCGTCGAGCCGCTGCCCGAAGGGCATTAACAATCGTTACGGTCGAACTACCAGCACCTTCTTGACCCAGCCCGAGGCCGAGCCGCCCTGCACGTTCAGGAAGCCGTTCTGCTCGGCGCCGATCACCACCAGCTCCTCACCCTTGGGGAGCGTAGCAAGCGCCTTGGCCGAGTCCGCCGGTGAGGCCAGCAACTTGACGTTGGCGATCTTCGGCACCACGACGTCGCCCTCGTTGTAAACCGCGCCGCCGACCGTCTTCTTGCCCGCCTCTTCGCGCAGCGTGCCGACATCCCTCTGCAGGCTCGGATCCCCGCGCACGACGCCCACGACCTTGTTGTAGTTGTCGAGCAGCGCGGCCGCGATGATCTTGCCTTCGTTCGTGTTGCCGTACCCGCCGAGCGCGGCGCCGGCGCCGCCACCGACCAGGATGCCACCCAGCCTGAGGTCCGCCTTGCGCGTGCTACCTTCAGCGGCCGCCACCTGCACGCCACTGCGCGCATCCGCGAGCAGCATGCTGGTCTGCGCTTCCTTAAACTTGAGACCACCGGCAACGGCGCCGAGCAACGGGTTCCTGCGGCTCAGCAGGCCGCCGACCGCGCCACCGACTCCGCCGGCGTTGTCTTCCGAGAAAACGACATTCGGCGTGAGCACGAAGTCCGCCGACACCATCTGACCGCCGCCCATGTTCGATCCCTGCCGCAGCTCGCCGGACTTCGCGAGCTCACGCTCCTGCATGACGTTCTGCATGCCGACGCCACGCTCGACGACGATGAAGCAGTTCGACTGCTGCACCATCATGCGAATGAGGCTGGTCGGCGACTGCAGCCCGTATCGATTCAGGGACTGCATGATGTAGTCCTGCGGCTCGACGACGGCGAGCGCGCCCATCGGCTTGTCGCAATGATCGACCGCATCGTTGGTGGAGCCGCTGGTCCCCGCGGCACCGGTGACAGGGCTGCTGCCCTTGCCCTGCTTGTAACCCGTGACTCCCTGGCCGCTCGCCACACCCGCGGCGGCGAGGATCAGGATGGAGAGCAACGCCCGATTCGTGGCGTTTCGGCACGACTGACGCATTTCAAGAACCCCCAAAAGAAAACCCGAGACTGTGTATTGAGTGGAACGCTGCGCGAGGATGGTACTCCTCCCGCCGGTCGCTGGGCGGTGCGACATGTTCACATAACCCTGTGTCGGCCCGGGATTCCGTTCCACCATGGGCTTCCCGGAACAGGGGCTTATCGAAGGAGGACCGAGCGCGTTTCCGCGGCCATGATCTGCAACCCACGGAGCCTCGCCTGCTCCATGGCGGCCGCGTCCCCAGTGGTGGCGCTGACGAGCAGCTCGCGCCAGAACTGCGGCCGGGACATCCAGCGCGGCTGCAGCCATTCGGGATGCATCTCGGCCAGGTCGTGGATCTGCCGGAGCGTGCACACGGCGATGAGCCGCGCGCAGTGCGCCGTCATTCCGAGCAGGAGACGCGCGGCGGCATTCTGGCTGCGCGCGAGGTGCCACGCGTACGTGAACACCAGCCGGGTCATTGACCGGGTCTGCTGCAAGGTGAAGAACGGTGGACCGTCCTGCCGGTCCACATCCCGCACACAATTGCCGGACACCCAGCTCCATCGCTGCTGATCCGCGAACCCTGCATCGAAGAGAAGGTAGGGACATGCAGCCGCGCGGTGGCGCGCGTCCATGTCCATGAGGCGCAATAGCGGACCGGTTTCGCGGACGAGACCCGCTGCATGCTGCGCGGGCGTCGCGCTGTACTGCATGGCGAGCATGTCGAGGCACTGTTCGTTCAGTTCGGCGAGCGCGGCGAGCGTTTCCGCACGCAGCCACGCGTGTGCCTCCCATGGTCGCTCCTGATCGAGCTCCTCCAGAATCTCGCGCTGCAAAGACATCATCGACCCGTTCTCCCTGTATGAGTTCTTGTTTCCCTCGGGCCGGCAATGGTGACGCGAAACGTCTCAAAATGCATGCCCCGAATTTGGGAATTTTTGACCAAATCCGGGCTGGCTGTTCGGCGCGGTATCTCGTATGAAGTTGTTCTCGATAACGAGACACACGGGGGAGAAATCCATGCGCATTTCGGACGATCGCTACACGCGCGATCGGCTGCGTCTCGACCTCGCCTTGCGTTTCATGCGTCATGAAGCACGCACGCACACGATCCGCAAATGGACCGGGCTCACGGACGATCGCATCCGCAAGCTCTATCGGTCGTATCTCACCATGTCGTCCAGCCGCGTCGCGCGCCATCGTGGCAAGTCGCCTGGACAAGCGTGCTTCTTCATTCGCACGCCGCGGGTTCAGCAGGAGTCGGCAGTGCTCGCGAGTCTGTTCTGTCTGCTCGGCGTGATGCCCACGAACATCATCGTCGACGAAGAGCATCCGCTGCCGGGCGTCGCGCGAGGCGAGCGGTTGTGTCAGGCCTTCGAGGCGTACCTGATGCTCGTGCCGGCTTCGCAGATCACGTTCGAACATGCGGTGTTACTGATAAACGAGCTCGCGCGCGGCGTGGAGCTCAGGTTGGACGATTGCAGCGCCTGTGGCGGCCTCTTGGTCGTGGACAGCCTGACACTGCGGAATGCGCGTTGCGGCCGGTGTGCGGAAACCTGAGACCCTCGTGCATGAATGCGACCGGAGCGATCGAAACCCGAATCGATCGGCAAAAGGGCCGAAGGGAGTCCCATATCGCCCCGGTACACATTTGTTCTAGCCTCAGCCCAAACAGCAGGTCCGAGGCTTCGCGAGTAGTTTCGGTGAGCACAGCTGAGCAGGCGCTGAACACGGCGTTCACGGACGGTTCAGCTTCGACAAACGGGCCGCGCTGTTAGAATTTGCGGCATTCATCGGTTTGCTTGCATGGACCCGGATCGCCGCCGACCCAATTTCTTTGCGGGGCCTTACCTCGACCGGCGCGCGGAGCTGCGCGAGGCCGCGGACTGGCTGGCCTCCGCGCGCGCCGATCCCGCCACGCTTTACGTCATCGGCCGCGGCACCACGCAGCTCGTCTATGTCGAGCCCGAGCCGCGCATCGCCTTCGTGACGGGCGACCATCCCATCGTCCGGGAAGCGGCTGAGCCGCAACTCACCCTCCTCGGCTGGTTCCGCGGCACGCGGAGTGTCCTGGTCGAGCTCGATCCACAGGATGCCGCGGGCGAGGAGCCGCCCTGGTTGCCGGGCGCGAAGTTCCGCGAGCTGCGGCCGTTGTCGAACGACCTGCCCAGCGAGGAAGGGGGGCTGCTCGCCTACGCTCGTGCCATGTCGATCTGGCGTGCGCGTCACAGGTTCTGCGGAACCTGCGGCTCGCCGATGGTTTCGGAGCGCGCCGGACACGTGATGCGTTGTATGAAATGCGGTCAGGAATCTTTCCCGCGCATCGATCCCGCGATCATCGTGCTCGTATCGGACGGCGAGCGCGCACTGCTCGGCCGGCAGGCGAGCTGGCCACCCGGGCGCTATTCCACCATCGCGGGCTTCGTCGAACCCGGCGAGAGTTTCGAGGACGCCGTAGCCCGCGAAGTATTCGAAGAGACGAACGTGCGCGTGCGCTCCGCCAACTATCACTCTTCGCAACCGTGGCCGTTTCCGTCATCGCTCATGGTCGGCTTCCACGCTGCCGCGGACGCCGGCGCCGAAGTGCGGGTCAGTGGCGAGCTGGAAGATGCGCGCTGGTTTACACGCGAAGAGCTGCTGGGCGGAACGATCCTGCCCCCGTCGCAGTCCATCTCCTACCGGCTGATCACTACCTGGCTGCGGGATCCGTCCCTCATCCCGGGCATCGACGAGACCTGACGCACGATGTGCCTGCTCGTGCTTGCCTGGCGTGTGCATCCCCGCTATCGGCTCGTCCTTGCGGCGAATCGAGATGAATACCACGAGCGTCCGACCGCGCCGCTCGCGAAATGGCCGGAACCGAATGACATCCTTGCCGGGAAGGACCTGCGCGCGGGCGGCACATGGCTCGGTCTCGATCGCCGGCACCGCTTCGGCGCCGTGACCAACTTCCGCGAGCTGCAGCGGCCGCGCCGTGCGGCACCCTCGCGCGGCGCCCTCGTGCCGGCGTTCCTGTCGCAGGAAGCATCGCCGGAGGAGTTCCTCAGGAACCTCGAAACGGATGCACCCGGCTACTCGGGGATGAATTTGCTGATCAGCGACACCGACCAGCTCTGGTATGCATCCAATCGCCTCGACCGCTTTGCCCGGCCGTTACCGTCCGGGGTGTATGGGCTCTCCAATGAGTTCCTCGATACACCCTGGCCGAAACTGCGCCGGGTGCGGCAGCGGTTCGAGGCCTGGCTCGGCACCCGGGCGGCGGACCCGGTGTCGGACCTTTTCAACCTGCTGGCAGACCGCGAGCCCGCGACGGACGGCCCGCCACAGGCCGGCCTGTCCCCGCAATGGGAACGAACACTGTCGGCACCTTTCGTCACGGACCCGACTTATGGCACACGGTCGACCACGGTGTTGCTGCTCGAGCCTTCCGGCGCAGCCGTCATGGCCGAACGTCGTTTCGATCCCACGGGTGCAGCGAACGGCGAAACTGAATTCTTCCTGAACGCCGGCGAGTGGCCCTGAACCGAAACGACTGCAGATGGAACTGGAGTGAGGAGCGGCGGCTCTGAGAAAAGGCTCCGAGCGGGGCGGCATCGTTCACTCTAGAATCCTCTGACTTTTTTACCCTGGGTCGCGATGGCACAGCGAAACTCTCACGTGCGGACGGTTCGGCTGTGCCGGATCCCGCTCGCGTGCGCGGCGCTCCTGTGGCTCGTGCCAGCGTGGGCCAACATCGAGATCGACATTCGCGGCGTCGACGACGAGCTGCGCGCCAACGTGCTCGCGTACCTGAGCTTCGACCGGTATCGAAAGAGCGAAGGCCTGAGCGCGGACACCATCGAACGGCTGCACAATCGCATCGAGCGTGAAGTGGCCGCAGCGCTCAAGCCGTTCGGCTACTACGAGTCGAAGACGCGCGCGGAGCTGCACGATCTCGGCAGCGGCAACTGGCGCGTGAACGTGGAGATCGACCCCGGTCAACCGGTGTTGATGGATCGCGTTGACGTGCGGGTCGTCGGCCCCGGCGAGAAGGACGTGCTGTTCGACCGCATCACTGCGAATCTACCGCTGCGGCCGGGCCGGCGCCTGAGCCACGCCGCGTACGAGAAGATCAAGGGCGACCTGCAGCGGACCGCTTCGAACTACGGCTACCTCGACGCGAAGCTCACGAAGAGCGAGTTGCGCGTGGATGCGGAGAATCACAAGGCCGATGCCACTCTCGAGCTCGAGACAGGCATGCGCTATCGCTTCGGCACCACCATCATCGAGCAGCAGGTGATCGACGATGCGCTCGTGCGCCGTTACATGCGTTACGAGCAGGACGAGCCATTCGACATGTCGGAAATCCTGCGCACGCAGTTCGCGCTGGACGACAGCCAGTACTTTTCCACCGTCGAAGTGCTGCCCGGCGATCCGGATCGCGACCAGCACCTCGTGCCGATCAGCATCCATGCGAATGCCAACCGCCGTAACCGGTATTCGTTCGGCGCGGGTTACGGCACGGACACGAGCGTGCGCGGCACGCTTCAATGGGAAGATCGACGCATCAATACCAGCGGCCACCGCTTCCAGGTGCAGCTCAAGGCTTCAAAGCCACAGAAGAGTCTCGAATCGCACTACATCATTCCCATCGGCGATCCGGCGCTCGAGCGGCTGGCGTTCGAAACATCCTACGAGCAGCAGCAGCTCGCCGACCTCGATACCGACAACACCAAGTTCGAGCCGAGCATCACGCAGGTGTCGGGTCGCTGGCAGTGGGTGTACTTCGTCACCGCGAACAACACGACCACGAAGTCCGAAGTCGAGACGCGCACGGACACTTTGCTGATCCCCGGCATCAGGGTGGCTTCCATCCCGCAGGGGTATCTTGGCGAAGCGTTGTTCACCCGGGGCCTGTTCGCGCAACTGCGCGGCTCGCATCATGTCTTCGGCTCGAACTCGGATTTCCTGCAGCTCGATGTGCAGAGCGAGCGTGTATTCGACCTGTCGCGGAAACTCCATCTGCTGGTGAGAGGTGAAGTCGGCGCGAGCCTCGTTGCGGAGTTCAGCGAGTTGCCCGGCACGGTGCGTTTTTTCGCGGGCGGCGATCGCAGCGTGCGCGGCTTTGGCTACAACGAGCTCTCGCCGCTTACGGTCGTGACAAACGCGAATGGCACGCCGAAATATCCCGCCGAGTGCGATCAGACGACTGGCACGAATCCGAGCACTGGCGAGAAGTGCGACCCCATCACCGTGAAGCTCGGTGGCCGGCACCTGCTGACGGGCACTGTCGAGCTCGTCCGTGATCTGCCGCGCAACTTCGGTGTCGCCACGTTCTTCGACTTCGGCAATGCCTTCGACAAGTTCGGTGACCCGCTGGAGTATTCCGTGGGAATCGGCTTTCGTATGCGGCTTCCCGTCGTGACCCTCGGCATCGACATCGCGCAGCCGTTGTCGGAGCCGGGCGCGAGCCCGCGCCTGCACATCAACTTCTCGCCGAAGCTCTGAGCGCCGCCGGCCCGCGACCATGACCCGGCGCATCCTCATCATCATCGGCATCGTGATCGCGTTCGTGATTACCGTGCCCGCCGGCATTCTTTATTACCTTGCGTACACCGAGCGGGGTCTGCAGTTCGTCGTGCGCCACATTCCGGAGAGCATCGGCCGCACGCAGATGCAGTTCGTGGGCGCTACTGGCACGCTCGCGGGTGGCTTCCGGCTCGCGCGCTTCGAGCTGGAGCACGAGCGCGTACATCTGCGCTTCGAGGGAATCGTCGGCCACGTCACGCTGTTGCCGCTGTTGTGGCAGACCGTTCATGCCGAGGACGTCACGATGCGCTCGGCGTACGTCGAAGTGCGGCGCTGGAAGAACCCGCCGCAGCGATCCACACCGCGCTTTCTGCCGCGCGGGCTGATGATTCGTGCGGATCGTGTGCATGTGGATGGCGGCACGTTCGTCGCCACGAACGGCAGGCGTTACGATCTGAAGGACGTCAACACGTCCGGGGTCGCGCGCTACCGCACGCTGCGCTTCTACGAAGCGAGCTTCACGCAGGACGCGATGCACGTCTCCGGCACATCGACCTTGCGTGCAGCCGATCCCATGAAGGTGGACGCCGAAGCGCGCATCGAGTTTCGTTATACCGGGCAGCCTCCCTGGATCATCGCGGCCTCGGGTCATGGCGACCTCGATGTGCTCGGTCTCACCGCACGCTTCACGTCGCCGATCCTCGCGGACTTCACCGGCAAGGCCGAGGACCTCACGAGCGGCTGGCACTGGTCGGGCAACGGGAAACTGCAGAGTCTCGACCTGCGGACCTGGGGCGGCGGGGGCGCGTTGGGTCGCATCAGCGGCGAGCTGGCCGTGAGCGGCGACAACAATGGCTTCGCCGCGAAGGGCCCGCTCACATCCGCCGGTCTCAACGTGGGCGCGTTCAACACCGTCTTCGAAGGCTCGTACGCGAATCGCGCGATCACTGCGAGGCGCATCGAGCTGACGCACGGCTCGGGCGCGCATGCCACGGGCACGGGAACCATCGGCATCGTCGCCAACGGGCCGAGTCTCGATCTGCGCGGAACGTGGAAGGATTTCCGCTGGCCGCTCGTCGGGAACGACCCCGCCGTGCGCAGTACCTCGGGCGAGTACTCGATGAATGGAGTGTGGCCATACCACGTGCGCATCGTGGGACCGATCGCACCCAAGGGGCTCGAGGCAATGCAGGTCGAGATGGAAGGCCAGCTCGAGAAAGACCGCCTGACCGTCAGCAGCGCGGACGTCGAAGCCTTCGAAGGTCAGGCCGTGGTCGCGGGTGAAGTGCGCTGGTCGCCGGATGAGCGCTGGTCCGTGATGGGCGATGCCGCCGGGATCAATCCCGCCGGCGTGCGCAAGGACCTGCCGGGCAAGCTCGATTTCGGCTTCAGCGCCAGCGGCGTCGGTTTCGATGCCGACAACGATTTCGAGTTCGACATCCGCGGGCTGCGGGGCCGGCTGCGCGGTTCGCCCGCGACAGGATCGGGCCACTTCGCACGGCGCGCGAAAATCTGGGAGTTTTCGCAAGTGCGCCTCTCGCTCGGCGGCACCACGCTGTCGGCGGACGGACGGCTCGCGGAGTCGCTCGATCTGCGCTTCGCCCTGGATTCCTCCGATCTGAGCCTCCTCGAGGAGGACAGCAGCGGCAAGCTCCGCGCGCAGGGCACGCTCCGCGGCACGCTGCAGGATCCAATCATCAATGCGGATCTGAAGGGCGGCGGCATCAAGCACGACGGCTTCACGCTCGACAGCATCAGCGCCAACATCGACTTCGATGCGAGCGGCGCGCGCCCGTCGTCCATGGATATTCGCGCAACCAATCTCGCCTACGGTGAGCGCACGTTCACCGACCTCGCGCTCGCGCTGAATGGCAACGCGGCGGATCACGTGACCAGGCTCATCGCGAAGGCGCCGGGTCTCGCGATCGATTCGGAAATGGCCGGCGGGTTTGCGCACGGCGTGTGGACCGGGAAGCTCCGCAAGCTCCTCGTGAACGGCAGCGAGTCGCTGCATCTGGAGCTCGACACGCCCGTCGACATGGCGCTGTCGCGAGAGCGCGCACGCGTCGACTGGTTCTGCCTGAACGGCGCGCCCGCGCGCGTGTGCGGAGATGCGGACTGGACGCCGGCCAAGTGGACCGCGACGGTGAATGCAAACGACCTGCCGCTCAGCACGCTCACGTCCGGCATCACGCCATCCGTGGATTATCGCGGCCGGCTCACGGTGACTGCGCGCGCCTTCGGCGGAGCTGGCGAGCTCGTGCAGGGAACGCTGCGCGCGGATCTCGTGGACGCTGCCATCTCGCACAAGCTCGCGAGTGGCCGAACCGAACGCATCACGCTCGGCACAGGCCTGGTCACGGTGAACGCAACGCCGAGCATGGTCGACTCCGCGATCACGCTGGACGCGGGCGACATCGGCACGATCAAGGCCCGACTGGATGCGGAGCGATCCTCGTCGCGCTGGCAAAACATGCCGGTCACCGGCGAAGTGCGCGCGCAGACGGCGGAGCTGGGATTCATCACGCTCTATGCGCCGGAGATCGACCGTGTCGCCGGCAAGCTGAACGCGCAACTCGCCATCAGCGGCACGCTCGGCACGCCGCTGGTCGATGGGAACCTCAAGCTCTCGGACGCAGAGCTCGATTTGTACCAGGTGAACCTCGCGATGCGCAGTGCGCAGCTCGAAGCGCAGCTCATGAAGAACGGCCTCGACTTCACGGGCTCGGCACGAGTTGGCGGCGGCAACGTGAGTGCCGGTGGCAGGCTCGAGTGGCGGGACGCGCAGCCTTACGGGAAGTTCAAGCTGCAGGGGCAGAACCTGCGCGTCGTGGACGTTCCCGAAGCGCAGATCGAAGCCTCGCCCGCGCTCGACTTCGCGATCGACGGTCGCCACATTGCCGTCACCGGCGCCGTGAAAGTACCGTTCGCCAAGATCGTGCCGGCGGATCTCACGAACGCGGTGCGCGCGTCATCCGACGAAGTTCTGGTTGGCCAGGAGATGCCGGACCCGTCGAAGCGCTTCGAAGTGGACACGGGCATCTCGCTCACGCTCGGCGACAAGGTGAGCATCGACACGCTCGGCCTCACCGCCCGACTCATGGGCACCATCATGCTTCGCAGTGGCACCGAGGAGATCACGCGCGGCAGCGGTGAGCTTTCGATCGAGGAAGGCAAATACGCCGCGTACGGTCGCCGGCTCGACATCGAACGCGGCCGCCTCGTGTTCAGCGGCGGGCCGGTGAACAATCCCGGCGTCGACATTCGCGCGATCAAGGAATATCCGGATGTGAAGGCGGGCGTGAACGTGCGCGGCACGTTGCTGCAGCCACGGCTCACATTCTTCTCGGAACCGTCGCTGCCGCAGTCGCAGATCGTTTCGCTGATTCTCGCCGGCGGAGGGCTCGAATCTGCGCAGAGCCGCGATCGCACGAATCCCAACCAGGCGGGCAGCGAAGCGCTGGCCCAGGGCAGCGCCATCCTGGCGCAGCAACTCGGTTCGCGCGTGGGCATCGAGGACGTGAGCCTCGAGTCGAATCTCGCGAACGAGACGTCGCTCGTGCTCGGAAAATACCTCTCGCCGCGGCTCTACGTGAGTTACGGCATCAGCTTCACGGAGCAGCTGAATACGCTGAAGCTGCGGTACTCCCTGAGCGATCGTTGGACGGTAAAGACCGAGGTCGGCCAGGCGCGCGGCGCCGACCTCGTTTATACGATCGAGAAGTAATCAACGCTGAGGGGGCGACTTTTTCGCTTCTTCCCTGGGGTCAGTCGTTCCCGGTGTCGGCGCGGTTTCGGGCGACTGCTGCTGAGTCTGCCCACCAGGCCGCGTCACCACCTCACCACCTTCATCCGGCAAGTACAACGGCCCCTTCTGCCCGCAGCCCGCGAGCAGCATCACCAGCAGCGCGATAAACGCTTTCATACGTACATCGGCCGCCGATCGCGCAAGGCAAACCACCCACGCGCAACCCGATAAATGATCCACACCCCGAGCAGCAACGCCCCGATCACCCAGGTGGCGAACCCGACGACCACCAGCATCAGCGGCAACGAAATTGCACCGATCACGAGCGCCCACAGCACCGCAAACCAGAACGTGCGGATCTGCCACCGGAAGTGCGACTCGAGGAACGTGCCGCGCACGTCGCTCTGTCGCGCATAGTTCATGATCACAGCGATGATCGAAGGCACGCTGGCAACGAACGTCAGCACGATGCTCGCCGACGTCACCACGCCGATCACGACCGCCAGCGCATGCAGCGCGTAGATGATGTTCGTGTACGTGATGAGCGACTCATCGACAGGGTGAGCCGTCGGCACGCCCGGTGTGATCGTTTCGTTAGCCATGACAGTGATCCTCCATCACTTCATAACACCGCATGTCCATCGGTGTCGCAATTTACTTGCCGCCCGGCTTCTCGACCACGGCCATCGTCAACCGCGAGACGCATACCAGGCGCTGCCGCTCGTCGTGGATCTCGATGTGCCACACGTGGCTGCGCGAGCCGAGGTGGAAAGGCTTGGCCGTCGCCGTGACCAGCCCGTCCGACACCGGCCGCAGGTGATTGGCATTGATCTCCTGGCCCACGCAGTAAGAGCGGCTCTGGTCGACGCAGAGGTTCGCCGCAAAGCTGCCCACCGATTCCGCCAGCGCGACGGAAGCGCCGCCATGGAGCACGCCTCTCGGCTGGCGCGTGCGCTCGTCCACCGGCATGGTGGCGCGCAGGAAGTCAGGCCCTACTTCGACGAGGCGAATGCCGAGGTGCGCGACCATCGTGCCGCTGCCGCGGTTCGCGATATCCTCCAGCGTGAAATTCGTAAACCAGATGCTCATGGGGCCGCGAGTCTAACGTCTATGAAGCTGTACACCTACTACCGCAGCACCGCCGCGTTCCGGGCGCGCATCGCGCTCAACATCAAGGGCCTGCAGTACGAGTCCATCTCGAAACACCTGCGCAACGCCGAGCATCGCACGCCCGAGTTCCTCGGGCTGAATCCGCAGGGCCTGGTGCCGGCGCTCGAAGACGGCGGCCAGGTCATTTCGCAGTCCGTGGCCATCGTCGAATATCTCGACGAGAAGTACCCGCAGCCGCCGCTCCTGCCCCGCGAGCCGCTCGCACGCGCTCGCGTCCGGTCGATGGCACTGGCCGTCGCGTGCGACATGCATCCGCTAAACAACCTCCGTGTGCTGAATTTCCTGCGCAAGCCGCTCGGCATCGACGAAACGGCGGTGACGACCACGTGGTATCACCATTGGATCGCCGAGGGTTTTCGCGGCCTCGAAGAAGAGGCGAAGCGTACGAGCGGCGATGGGCGCCACATGTTCGGCACGGATGTGACGATGGCGGACGTGTTCATCCTGCCGCAGATGTACAACGCCACGCGCTTCAAGTGCGACGTCACGCCCTATCCGACACTGGGCAGGATCTGCACCTACCTGGAAAGTTTGCCGGCATTCGCGCAAGCGGCGCCGGAAGTGCAGCCGGACGCCGAGCCCCGGATCAATCCTTTCCCTTGAGCTTCGCGCCCACGCGCCGATAGGCCTCGCGGAAGGAAATGCCTTCGCGCAGGACCATCGCGTTCGCTTCCTCGGCGGCGTGAATCGCCGGGTCGAGCTCGATGTTTTCCTTCCGGAATTTCATGGCATCGATCGCGGGCGAAAGGATTTGCAGCGTGCGCGCTGCCATGTCGATGCCGCGAAACAAGGGCACTTTCAGGAGCTGCAGATCGCGCTGGTAACCGGACGGAAGTTTCGCGCAAATCCCGAGGGCCTCGGTGAGGCACGCCTGCGCGGCGGCCGAACGTCCGCGGATGAGCTCGAACACGTCCGGATTCCGTTTCTGCGGCATGATCGACGAGCCGGTCGTGAAAGCGTCCGGCAGCTCGAGAAAGGCGAACTCCTGCGTATAGAAGAGCAGCACGTCCGCGGCGAGCCGGCCAAGGTCCTGCATCAGGAGCGCGATTTCGAACAGCACGTTCGCTTCGGCCTTGCCGCGGGAAAGCTGCACGGCAGTCACTGGTTCCTGTGTGACCGTGAAGCCAAGCTTTTCGCGAGTGGCATTCCGGTCGAGCGGCAAGCCGGGCGTGCCGTACCCTGCGGCCGAGCCCAGTGGACTCTTGCCGATGCGTCGCCGGGTGAGGAGCAACCCTTCCGCATCGTCCCGAATCTCGGCGGCGAAGCCGCCGGCCCACAGGGACACCGAGCTGGGCATCGCCTGCTGCATGTGGGTGTAACCGGGTAGCGCCGTTGCCGACTCGCGCGTCGCCAGCCGATCCAGCGCATCGGCGACATTGCCCGCTTCCTCGGCGAGCGCTCCGACGGCGTCGCGCAGATAGAGACGAATCGCGGTGAGCACCTGATCGTTCCGCGAGCGCCCGAGGTGTACGCGTCCCCCGGCCTCGCCGATCCGGGTCGTCAGCCGCTTCTCGAGAGCGGTCTGGCCGTCCTCATCGCTCAGCTCAATCTTCCAGCGTCCCTGAGCGTGCTCGGTGACCAGTGCCTCGAGGCCGGACTTGATCGCGTGCAGGTCCGCATCCGACAGCAGTTTCTGCGCGCAGAGCATTTCTGCATGCGCAATCGAGGCGCGCACGTCGTAAGGCACGAGGCGATCGTCCAGCGCATAGTCCTCGCCGGCCGTGTAGTCGAGCACACGGTCGTCGAGCGGCGCGCCTTTGTCCCAGAGTCGCGTCATGCGTTCGCGCCGATGCCTCCATGCTGCTGCTCGTTGGGCGGCATCGCATTCACGTCCGGCACGATCAGCGTGCCGGTACCCTCGTTCGTGAAGACCTCGCCAAGAATGCCTTCAGGCGCCTTGTACGACACCACGTGCACGCGGCGCACGCCGCCGCGAATGGCGTCCTCGATGGCCTTGGCCTTCGGCAGCATGCCGTCGACGATGCGCTTCTCGTCCCGCAGACGCTTCAACCCGCGCAGGTCCGTGTAGGAGATGAGCGAGCCCGGGTCGTCCACGCGCTCGAGAATGCCCGGCGCGCCGGTGCACAGAATGAGCTTCTCGGCTCCGAGCTCCGCACCGATGGCCGCGGCCACCGTATCGGCATTGATGTTCAGCAACACTCCGTTCTCGTCCGCGGACAGCGGGCTGATGACCGGCATCAGGCCATTGTCGAGGAGCTTGCGGATCACGGTCGCATCGACGCCGTTGATGTCGCCTACGAATCCGTAGTCGACGATCTCGCCCCCTTCGACCTTCACCGGCGCACGCTTGTGTGCGCGCACGAGCCCCGCGTCGACGCCGCTGATGCCGATGGCGTCGATGTTCAGCTCGCGGCACATGCCGAGGATGCGGGTGTTGATGAGCCCGTTCAGCACCATCGAGGTGACATTGATGGACTTCTCATCGGTGACGCGCCGGCCGCCCACCATGCGACTCTGCAGGCCGAGCGCGCTCTCGAGCTCCGTCACCTGCGGGCCGCCGCCGTGGACCATCACGACGCGCACGCCGAAGTAATGCAGGATCGCGATCTGCTCGATGAGCACGCGCGTCGATTCCGTGTCCGCGAACACACCGCCACCGGCCTTCACGACGAAGGTCTTGCCCTTGTACATGCGGATGTAGGGCGCGGCGCTCTTCAGCGCGCGGATCGCGTGGGTCTGGTCGCTTCGGTTCATGATCATCTGTCAGCTTCCCTTGGTCAGGATCTCTTGAGCAGCTCGTAGAGCACCGCCATCTGCACCGTGAGGCGGTTGTACGCTTCACGCTGCACGACGCTGCGCGGGCCATCGAGCACTTCATCCGCCACTGCGGTGTTACGCCTCACGGGCAGGCAATGCATCAGCCGGCAGTCGCTCGCCGCGGCGGCGAACCAGTCGTTCCGCACGCACCAGTCTGTGAGACCGGCGCGCAGTCGGCCGTCGCCTTCCGTGTCGCCATAGTAGTTCGTCGAACCCCACTCTTTGGCGTACACAATCTGGGCGCCTTCCAGCGCCTCGCGCCGATCGTCTGTCTCGCGTACAGAGCCGCCGGACGAGGCCGCGGCGTTCCGCGCCTTCTCCATGATCTGAGGTGGCAGCGCGAACCCTTCCGGTCGCAGCACCACCACCTCCATGCCTCGCATCGCCGCCATGTGCACAGCCGCCGCCGGCACGGCAAGAGGCAACGCGCGCGGATGATAAACCCACGACAGGACGAACTTGCCGTTCCGGGCCACGCCCAGATCGTCCATCGTCTTCCAGTCCGCGAGCGCCTGGCAGGGATGGTTGGCTGCGGATTCGAGGTTGATCAGTGGCTTGTCGACGACGGCGGACATGGCGCTGAAAGCCGTCTCGGCCAGGTCGTAGCGCAGATCCTTACCGTCCGCGAACGCGCGGATGCCCAGCACATCGCAGTACGACGCAAGCACCGGAATGCCTTCGCGCACGTGCTCCGCGGCCGCGCCGCTCATCACGGCACCGATGCGCGTCTCGAGCTGCCAGGTGCCCTGACCGGGCGTGATCACGAACGACGTGCCGCCGAGTTTCGCCATGCCCGCCTGAAACGACGCGAGCGTGCGAAGCGAGGGGTTGAAGAACACGAGGCCGAGTATCTTCCCCACCAGCGCCTGCGGCTCGGGATGCGTTTCGAGCCGGCGCGCGAGATCGAGCAGCGCGCGAACTTCCTCGCGCTGCAGATCCGCTAGATCCAGAAAGCGTTTCATGCAAGGTGCGTCAGCGCGTCGCGAAGCAGGTCGACGTGCTGTTCCTCCAGGATGAAAGGTGGCAGGAGGCGCAGAACGTTCGGGTCGGTGCTCGTGCCGGCGAGAATGCCCACTTCGAGCAGCTCCGCATGCACTTCCTTCGCCGGGCGATTCAGGCGCAGGCCCGTGAGGAACCCCGCGCCCTGAAAGCCTGTAACGGGTCCGACCGCGCATGTCTCGCGGATGTACGCCGACACACGCCGCACACGCTCGAGCAGCTTCTCGGATTCGATGGCTTCGATCACCGCTTCGACAGCAGCGCACGCCATCGGTCCGCCGCCGTAGGTGGTGCCCATTGCATCGAGCTTGATCGCTGCGGAAACCTTCGGCGCGGTCAGGAGCGCGGCGACGGGGAACCCGTTGCCGAGCGCCTTCGCGACCGTGATCATGTCCGGCTGCACGCCGTACATGTTCGCGGCGAACGGGTAACCGGTACGGCCCATGCCGCACTGGACTTCATCGAACACGAGCAAGGCGCCGACGTCGTCGCACCGCTTGCGCACCGCTTGCAGGTATTCCGCACCGAAGTCGTATGCACCGCCGAGACCTTGAACCGGCTCGATGAACACGGCAGCGGTCTTTTCGGTGATGTGCTTCGCCAGCGCTGCGACGTCCTTGCGCGGAATGAAGCTGACGTCGAACGGCGTGCGCGGCAGGCCGTACCACTTCTCCATTGCGCCCCACGTGAGCGCACCGGCTCCAGCCGTACGTCCGTGAAAGCCGTATTCGAACGCGGCAACGTGCGAGCGCTTCGTAACCCGAAACGCCATCTTGAGCGCGTTCTCATTGGCCTCGGCGCCGCTGTTCACGAAAAACACGCGATCGACATCGCCGCCGGCGAAGCGCACGAGGCGCTCGGCGGCACGCGTCCGGACGTCCATCGGCACTGCATTGCTCTGGAAGTTGCAGAGCTGGGCCTGCTCCGCGAGCGCGCGCGTCCAGGCCGGATGGCCGTAACCGAGCGCAGCCACTGCGTGTCCGCCGTAGAGATCGAGCACGCGCTCGCCTACGCGGTTCATGAGCCACACGCCTTCCGCGGAGACCACCTCCACGGGGTACTGCGCGAACACGGGCGCCAGAAAGTTTTCGTTCTTGTGTATGTCGTTCATGTCAGGTCCAGCCCGGCGCGGGCGTAGTCAGGCCGGCGCTTTCAGGCAGGCCGTAGATGCGATTCATCCATTGCACGGCGCCGCCGGCAGCTCCCTTGTTGAGATTGTCCAGCACACACATCACTGCCAGCGTGCGGCCGGAGGCTGCCGCCGAGAGATGTGCGTAGTTGCTCGTAGCCACATCCTTCACGCGCGGCGCCGAATCGGTGACGCGCACGAACGGTGAATGTGCGTAGAAGTCCCTCAGTGCGCCGACGACTTTCGCCGTGTCCGTGGGCGACTTCAGTCGCGCCTGCACGGTCATGTGAATGCCGCGCGCGAACGGGCCGGAGTGCGGCACGAATGCGATTTTCGGTTCCACGCCGGACGCCGCTTTCGTGCACGCAGCGATTTCCGGCGCGTGACGATGCGCGAGCGCGTTGTACGAGTACAGATCGCTATGGCGCACTGGGTGGTGTGTGCCTTCAACCGGCTTGCGGCCGGACCCGGTGCTGCCCGTGACGCCGCTCAGATAGAGCGCCGGCTCGACCAGGTCGAGCGCGAGCAACGGCACGCACGCAAGGATCGCGGAAGTCGCGAAGCATCCAGGGTGCGCCACGTGCGGCGTGCTGAGTGTCTTCAAATGCTCGGGCACCGCGCATGTGAAGTCCTTGATGCGAGCTGGCGCGCCGTGTTCGTGCTTATAGACAGCCGCGTAGGCTTCCGGCGTCGAGTACCGGTAGTCCGCCGAGATGTCGACAACACGCGGCTTCGTCTTCGCACGCTCTGCGGTCTTCAGTAGCGAATCGATGAGCGCAGCCGATACTCCGTGAGGCGCAGCGCCGAACACGGCCGACTGCGGCAGCTCCGCGATCAGGCGCTCGACTTCATCCTGCGACTTGAACTTCGTCGCCGCATGTACGCTCGCGAGATGTGGGAACGCCTTGCCGACCGACTCGCCCGGCTGACTGTCCGACATCACGGCCGCCAGCTCGAACTGCGGATGACCGGCGATGAGGCGCAACAGCTCGCCGGCCACATAGCCGGTGCCGCCGAGCACGATCGTCGGGATCTTCGCGTTCGTCACGCCGCGGCCCCATCAGCGGCGACGTCGTGAGCCGTCAGGCCGACCGCTTCGATCACGCGATCGCCGAGCGCAGCGCCGTTGCTCATCGCATTGAACGCGGACACGCCGAGCTGTTTCTGGATGATCTCCACGCCCACGCTGTTGTCCGTGGCCGGACCCGTCACCACGCATGGCTCGATGCCGAAACGCTCGCGGAGCAACTTCACGCCACCCCACGCGGCAACCGGGTCGTTCGCCGACAGCACGACGCCCGTAAGCGCCGCGCGCACGTCCGGCGATTCGAGAATCGCATCGACACCGTAGGTGCCGAGGATGCCATCGCCCAGCTCGAAGACGATCACGTCGGGCTTGCCGCTCGAAAGCTCGGTGAGCATCGTGCGGGTGAGCGCCGGCCCGTTGACGCGGGTCGTCGTGACGATGCCGAGATCGGTGAAGATCATCGAACGGCGCGCGCCCGCATCCTCCATCGCGAGAATGTCGCGACGGAGCGAGACGCCCGTGGCCTTGAACGCGTCGACGGTGAGGCCCCGATGCCGCATGCGGCTCACGATCGCGCAGGCCGCGGCAGTCTTGCCGGCTTCCATGCAGGTGCCAGCGAGCGCGACTATGGGCACGCCGCGTGTGTCGAGCTTCGCGTTGAAATCCAGTTTGCTGCTGCCGACTCGCGCCGGCACGCCGATGCGTTCGCCGAGATACGGGAAGTGCAGCGCCACGCCGAGCACGCGGCAGTCGAACGGCTTGCCCTTGTCGGGATTGACCGAGTCGCACGTGCCGATCACGCCGCCGATGTTCAGGAGCTGCACGATGTCGCCGGGCTTGACGCTCTCGGGAATGTGCCCCGAGTAGCCGAACAGCGCCTTGCGATGGCCGAGCGCGCCGACCACGATGTCGCCCTTGCCGACCTTCGCCATGCGCCCGCTCGTGAGCTCGAGCGTGTTGTACGTGGACTTGTTGTTGAGCACTTCCACGACCACGACCACGCCTTCCTCGGCGGGAATGTCCGAGGAAACGCGCACTTCATGCCCGAGCGCGCATGCCTGCGTTACCGAAGCAATCTTGTCGACCACCACAGTCCGCATCGCTATTTCTCCTTCACTTGCTCGCCAGCGCGGCGATGAAAAACACCCGTGAGGGCGACGATCTTCGAGAAGCCGAGCGCGTCGGTGGCGGTCCATTCGCCGGCCGCTTCGCCGTACACGCCTTTCGAAGCCGTCATCAATGAGTAGGGCGACTCGACGCCCTCGATGAACAGGCTGCCCGGACGCAGCAGGATGCGGACGTCACCCGTGACACGCTCCTGCGATGAGAGCAGCAGCGCTTCGATGTCGCGGCACACGGGGTCCAGCAACTGGCCTTCGTGCACGAGGTCGCCATATGGCTGGGCCACGAGCTCCTTGATGCGTTGCTGACGCGGGGTCATGACGAGCTTTTCGAGCTCGCGATGGGCGTTGAGCAGAATGTCCGCTGCCGGGGCTTCGAACGCCACGCGGCCCTTGGTGCCGATGATGGTGTCGCCGAGATGAATGCCACGACCGATGCCGAAAGCACCGCCGATGGCTTCCAGACGTTCGATGACTTCGACAGGCGTGAAAGACTTCCCGTCCACGGCGACGGGCCGACCCTTCGAAAACGAGACCACGTGACGCTCGGGTTCGCGCGGCTTCGTGAAGGCATCGCGCGAGAGCACCCAGGCACTGTCGGGAATGCTTCCGGAAGAGGTCAGTGTTTCCTTGCCGCCGATGGTCACGCCCCAGAGCCCGCGGTTGATCGAGTACGCCGCGCCGAAGGGTGGCACGGGGAGATTGCGCTTCTGCAAATACTCGAGCTCGTCCTGACGCTTGAACGCCTTGTCGCGCACGGGCGCGAGCACTTCGAGATCCGGCGCGAGCGTGCGCAGGGCCACCTCGAACCGGACCTGGTCGTTGCCGGCTGCCGTGCAGCCGTGCGCGATCATGCTCGTGCCGAGCTCGCGCGCCATCCGCGCGATGGTCTGCGCCTGCATGACGCGCTCTGCGCCCACGCACAACGGGTAGAGCTGGCCGCGACGCACGTTCCCCATGATGAGGAAACGCAGCACCTGCTCGAAATACTCCGCGCGCGCGTCGACGATGTGATGCTCGACGGCGCCCAGCGCCTTCGAGCGTTCGGCCAGCGTGCGCGCTGCCTGCTCGTCGATACCGCCGGTATCGACGGTGACTGTGATTACCGGCCGGTCGTAGTTCTCGGCCACCCAAGGCACGAGGAACGAGGTGTCCAGACCGCCGGAGTAAGCGAGAACGATGGGCTTGGCGCCCGTTTGCGAATTCGTATTGGGCATGGAGTCAGACTCGGAAAAGAGTACGCAGGCGATCGTTGAGCGCGGACTGCGCACGGGCGCCGTCGGTGGCAACGAATATGGTGTCGTCGCCGGAAATCGTGCCGACCACTTCCGGCCATTCGGCCTTGTCGATGGCCACGGCCACGCTCTGCGCGGCGCCGATGGTGGTGCGGATGACAGTGAGGCACTGGCCTGCAGGCTTGATGGCGCGCACGAACTGCGAGAGCGCGCCGAAATCGCCATTCGCCCGGACGGTTTCTTCGGACGGCAGCACGTAGCCGCCGCTGGCCTTGAGCACGCCCAGGTCGCGCAGGTCCCGGCTGACCGAGGACTGCGTTACGTCGTGGCCCTCCTTCTTGAGGAGACGCACGAGGTCCGCCTGCTTGCGCACGCGGCCGCCGCGCAGGATGCGCATGAGCGCCTCGCGTCGTTCGGCCTGGTGGCGGTCCATCAACATGGGCGGTAGTCGTGCCTGTGCATAAAAGTGCGCGCATTGTGCATATTCATGCAGGGCGCGTCAACGGGTTCGCGAGGCGCGGGGCGAAGCCCCGCAAATAAAGAAAACAACTTTCTCTTAGGCGGTGAGGTCGGTCAGCGGACGGGTCGTCCTGCTGTCCGGGAAAACGCTCGATTCGAGCGCGGAGGTGGGCACGTGAAGGTGGTCGGCGAGCACGCCTTTGAGGATTGAGCGGAGGTCTAGCGTGGGAGTCAGGTCGCGCGATTGGTAGAGGTCGCGGGGCGAGAGGCCCGGCCAGTCGGCGATGACGCGGCCGCCGTGGACGGCGCCGCCGAGGAGAAAGGCCGCTGCGCCGGTGCCATGGTCGGTGCCGCGTGTGCCATTGGTGGCGGCGGTGCGGCCGAACTCGGTGGCGATCAGAACGGCTGTGTCGTTCCACGCCGTGCCGAGCTGCTCTTTTAATGTGCGCAGGCCGGTATCGAGCGCGGCTAGGCGGAACGCGAGTTGGCCTTGCGCCCCGCCCTCATTGGCATGCGTGTCCCAGCCGGTGGCATCGAACACGGCAATCTGCGGGCCGTCTTCTCGCTTCAGGAAGCTCGCCGCTGCATTGATGACTTCCGTGTAGCGGGCACCACCACGCCGGCCACCAGGCTTGTCGCGTTTCGCGACCTCGCCCATCTCTTCACTTTGCGACTCCGTCGCGATGGCATCGGCGGCGAGCGCATCGGCAAGGCGCTTCGAAAGCAATGGGTCCTTCGCGTACAAGTCTGTGATGCGTTCGAGCGTGTCCTCATCGAGCGCGGCAAGACGCGACGGCGACCACGAAGCGACCGGCGCCGCGCCACGCATGACGAGCGGCACGTTCTGCCCAAGCGCGACACCCAATTCCTTGCGTGAGCCCGCGCGATCCGCCGGCAACGCGGCCAGCGCACGATTCAGCCAACCGGTCTGTACGGCATGAGGCCGTGCGTAGCCATTCTCCAGCACATCCTGCCCATCGAAATGTGATCGCTCGCGATACGGGCTCGCGACTGCGTGAAACACCACGAGCTCTCGCGCCTTGAAGCAGTCGCTCATGAACGCGAGATTCGGATGCAACCCGAACGTGCCATCCAGTTTGACGGCGCCATTGGTCGCGCCTGGCGCGCCCAACGCAAGCTCACCACGCAGCCGCGCGTAATCCGGATCGCCATGAGGCGGCACGGCCGAGAGCCCATCCAACGCGCCACGAAGAATGATGAACACGAATCGCGAGGACGTGCTCGCAGTGCTCGCGAGCGTGAGCCTCGAAGTCATCAGCAAGCCGCCCGTCGCGAGCGCGCCCGCTGCAAGGAATTGCCGTCGATCGAGTTGCTTCATGATCAACGCCTCAGAAATTCCGGAGCCGTCAACAACAGCGTCAACGCCTGCGTGCCACTGGCTGCACGCCCGATCGCAGTCCGCGTATCTGTGCTGAGGGTGTCGCCCAGCAGATTCGGAGCGAGATCTGCCGCATTGCTGCGCGCGCCGACTCGTTGACCCACGGCATCCGCCCACTCGATACGCTTCATGAGCGCCGACGCGCCATCCCAGTCCGCGCTTCGATCCGGCCAGCCGGCAGGCGACCCAGGGCTGAAGGTGCGCTGACCGAGCAGCTCGAACGCCGCGAGTCCCCGCCGCTGCCTCTCCACGGGTAGCGCGAGCCCGCGAAACGTCGAGACGACGTAATCGTTCGGCGTCTTGTACTTCGCGAGCGGCTCCTGCCAGCTCTCTGGCGATTCGATGAGCGCGCGATATACCGTGGGCAGATCCCCGCGACTTTGCAGGAATGCATTCTCGACGCGTGCTACTGCCGCGGCGGGCGGATCATCCGCAATGAAATGACGTGCAAGTTTGGTGGCGATGAATTTCGCTGTCGCGGGTTTCGCAGCGAGGTCGCGCAGAACCGCCACACCTTGCGACACATCGTCCTGCGAGTACTTCCTGCCCAGCACCGTCTTCGCACCAGGCTCGTGCACTTCGGGACGGAACACGAACTTGCCAGGCTCGCCGCGCTTCAGCCGCCCGACGTTGCCGCCGATCGACCAGCCGGTGATCACCTCGGCAAATGTCGTGACGTCCTTCTGTGTGTAGCCACCATTAACGCCAAGCGTGTGCAGCTCGAGAATCTCGCGGGCGAGATTCTCATTGATGCCGACCTGGCGCTCCGGTCGACGACGCGCCACGATGCGTGCCGCGCGGGAGCCCGGTCCCACCGACAAATGATTGTCGAGATAGAGCAGCATCGCCGGGTGCTGCTCGACCGCGAGCAGCAGATCCGAAAAATTGCCGAGCACGTGCGGGCGGATGGCTTCGCGTTCGAGCGCGCCCGCGAGACCGAGCACGGCGATCTTGTCCACTGAAACCGCAAAGTGATTCGTCCAGAAGTGCGTGAGGCGCTCGACGAACGGCCGGTCGGTCTGCACAGCATGCGAGAGACGCGCAGTGGCTTCTGCGATGTAGACGGGCCGATACATTTGCGGAAGCTTCTGGAGCGCCTGCACGGCGGCCTTCGTCTCGTCGGCGTCCGCTGCAGGTTTGTCATTAGCGTTCTTCCTGCGCTGCTCACGTTGCTCGCGTCGCAACTCCAGCGTCTCGGCAAGGATGTCCCATGACGGACGCAACCCCGCATCCGCCATGTGCGGCGCGCCGCCCTTGAGCTGTGCGGTGAGCCAGCCGCGCGGATCACTGCCGATGCTCGCGAGCTCTCCCGGCCGGGCGCCGAGCCCGAAGCGATTCGCGGCGATTGCGGGGCCAAAGCGATCTTGCATGCCGAATTCTCGTCTGCCGACGTCGGTCTGGTCCCGTATAGCGCGAAACCTGCCCGGCCGTTGACGCTATACTTCGCGCCCGTTTCGCCGCCACCCCCACTTTCGTGACATGAGTCGCGCTCCCGATCTCGTCCTCGTCGACGGGTCTTCCTATCTCTACCGGGCATTCCATGCGCTGCCGGGGTTCTCCACCACGCGCGGCGAGCCGACCGGCGCGGTGCTCGGCGTGCTGAACATGATGGCGAAGTTCATGAAGGACTACGCGCCGAAGCGCGTGGTCCTGGTGTTCGACGCCAGCGGCAGAACCTTCCGCGACCAGCTCTTCACGGAGTACAAGGCGAACCGCACGCCGATGGCGAACGATCTGCGCGCGCAGATCGAGCCGCTGTTCACCATCTTGCGTGCACAGGGGTACCCGGTGCTGCGCGTCGACGGCGTGGAAGCGGACGACGTCATCGGCACCCTCGCGTGCCGCGCAGCCCGCGCCGGCCAGCAGGTGCTCATCTCCACGGCCGACAAGGACATGGCGCAGCTGGTGGACGGCTCCATCACGCTGATCAACACGATGAGCAACTCAGCGCTCGACCGGCCGGGCGTGAAGGCCAAGTTCGATGTCTACCCCGAGCAGATCATCGATTACCTCGCGCTGGTCGGTGACAGCTCCGACAACATTCCGGGCATCGAGAAAGTCGGGCCCAAGACGGCTGCGAAGTTCCTCAACCAGTACGGGTCGCTCGACGAGCTGATCGCGCACGCCGGTGAAGTGGCGGGCAAAGTGGGCGAAAACCTGCGCGCCGGCATCCAGACGCTGGAGCTGTCCCGCAAGCTCGCCACGATCCGCACGGATCTGGACCTCGACATGAATGTCGAGCAACTCGAGCTCGGTGCGCCGGACGTAAACGCTTTGCGCGAGCTGTACATGCGTTACGAGTTGCGCTCGCTGTTGCGGCAACTCGACGGCGCCAGTCCCGAGGGCGCAGCTGGCACCGCCGGGACAAATGCCAGCGCGCCACCGTTCGCGTTGTCTTCACCGGAATCCGGCGCTGGTGCCGCCCCGGCCGCCGCTGCTCAGCCGGCAGCGTTGCCCACGATCGAACGCAGCTACGAAACCATCTTCGAGTGGTCGGACCTCGAGCGTTGGATCGAAGCGTTGCGTACTGCACCGATGTTCGCGTTCAACACCGAAACGACGAGCATCGACTACATGAAGGCGGAGATCGTCGGCTTCTCGTTCGCCATCGAGCCAGGCACTGCAGCCTATGTGCCCGTCGCGCACAACGATCCAGGCGCACCCGCTCAGCTCGATCGCGCGCGCGTGCTCGCTGCGTTGAAGCCGCTTCTCGAAGATCCCGAGCGTCTCAAGGTCGGCCACGATCTGAAGTACGACGCGCACGTGCTGCTCACTTACGGCATCAGCCTGGCGGGCATGCGCTTCGATACCATGCTCGAGTCGTACGTGTGGAACAGCGTCACGACGAAGCACGATCGCGACACGACCGCGGGCCGCTATCTCGCGCTCAGCACCGTGAAATACGAGGACGTTGCGGGACGCGGCGCGAAGCAACTCACCTTCAACCAGGTGCCCATCGACCGCGCCACCGCGTATGCGGCTGAAGATGTCGATGTGGCCCTGCGCCTGCACGGCGTGCTCTGGCCACAAATCCAGACGCTGCCGGCGATGGCGCAGTTGTTCGAAGAGATCGAGCAGCCGCTCGTGCCCGTGCTGGTGCGGATCGAGCAGCGCGGCGTGCTGGTCGACCGCGAGCTGATGAAGATACAGAGCCGCGAGATCAGCACGCGCCTGCAGGAGATCCACGCGGCCGCGTGCAAGGAAGCCGGCTACGATCTCAACATCGAATCGCCGAAGCAGCTTCAGCACATCCTGTTCGAAAAGCTGCAACTGCCCGTGCTGCGCAAGACGCCGACCGGTCAGCCCTCGACGGCCGAAGACGTGCTCGAGGAGCTCGCCGAGTCCTACGCGCTGCCGCGGCTCATCCTCGACTATCGCGGGCTCGCGAAGCTCAAATCCACGTACACGGACAAGCTTCCCGACCAGATCAACCCGCGCACGAAGCGCATTCACACCTCCTACCAGCAGGCCGTGGCGGCGACGGGGCGGCTGTCGTCCGCGGATCCGAACCTGCAGAACATTCCGATCCGTACCGCGGAAGGCCGGCGCATCCGCCAGGCATTCATCGCGCCGCCCGGTCACGTGTTGCTCGCGGCGGACTACTCGCAGATAGAGCTGCGGATCATGGCGCATCTCTCAGGCGACGAAGGCCTGCTCAAGGCATTCGAAGAAGATCGCGACGTGCACCAGGCTACCGCTGCTGAAGTGTTCGCCGTGCCTCCGGACAGCGTGACGGCCGACCAGCGCCGGCTCGCGAAGACCATCAACTTCGGGCTCATCTACGGCATGTCCGCGTTCGGGCTGGCGCGCAACCTCGGCATCGAGCGGGGCGCGGCCGCGAAGTACGTCGAGGTCTATTTCTCGCACTACCCGGGCGTGAAAGCCTTCATGGATCGCACGCGCGCGCAGGCTCGCGAGATGGGGTACGTCGAGACCGTGTTCGGTCGCCGTCTCTATCTGCCGGACATCCGCTCGGGCAACGCGCAGATGAGGCAGTACGCCGAACGCAGCGCCATCAATGCGCCGATGCAGGGCACGGCGGCAGACATCATCAAGCGCGCCATGATCGCTGTGGACGCGTGGTGCCAGCGTGAGGACGCGCCCTGCAAGCTCATCATGCAGGTCCATGACGAGCTTGTGTTCGAAGTGCGACAGGACGCCGTAGAAGCCGTCAAAGCGCCGATCGGCGAGCGCATGGTGAGCGCCGCTGAACTCAAGGTGCCGCTCCGGATCGAACTGGGGGTCGGAGCCAACTGGGATGAAGCCCACAAGTAAAATCTGCGACTTAGCGGCGTAAAGCGCCCGCCGATTGTGTCCATTTGTGCGCGAGCCAGGCGTCAGCCCGTTCCGGGCACGCTGCTGGCTAAGTAACGCTCAGTTCTGTGGCCTTCAGGTCACAGCGTGCCCCGGCACGTTCCCCTGGTAATACGGAGAGATGAGTCATGCGAATGCTATTGCCCGCGTTGATCCTCGGCCTGGCCGGCACTGCCGCGCAGGCGGCGGACAACGGCTTCTATCTCGGCGGCGGCGTCAGTCAGGCGCAGGTCGATGACATCTTCGATGCGGATATCGACATCGATAACACGGCGTGGAAGTTGATTGCCGGCTTCCGGCCACTCGACCTGTTTGCCGTCGAGGCCAACTACCTGGACCTTGGCAGCGAGCGGACGGTGTTCGGGCGAGCGGATGCAAAGGCATTGTCAGCGATGGGGCTTCTCTATCTGCCGATCCCGGTGCCACTGCTTGGGGTGTACGCCAAGGCCGGCGTCGTGCGTTGGGAGCTGGACGGTAACGTCACTGGGAACATCGCCCGGTTCGATGAAGACGGCACCGAATTCGCGTGGGGCGGTGGCGCCCAGCTCAACTTCGGGAGCCTCTCGGCGCGGCTCGAATACGACAACTTCGACATCAAGAACACGGATGGAGTGGATGTTTTCAGCCTCGGATTGACCTACACATTCCTGTAGCGCAGAGGCAACAACGCGACGCTCAAGACGCTGATCTGGCTCGCAAAGTTTCGTAAAAACTTTTCGGAACTTCCCGGGAGGGGCTCTGTCAGACCAATCGAGTGCTTCGGCACTCCCCGCTTCCCTCCCTGAGCGGGTCAACCCGGTTCATGAGACCTGTGCCGGGTTAGTCTGCCCCGGTGATCTCAGCGAGATCGCCGGGGTTTTTTATTGGGCGCTCGCTTATTTCAGCCAGGCTTGCAGCGTCTGCTGGGCTTCGGCGATCCCTGTTTTGTCTTGCGCGGAGAAGAGTTGCACCGAGGCGGTGTCGGCTAGCTTCGCCTTTGCTTCGCGTAGCGCTTTGGTGCTTTCCGCGCGGTTGAGCTTGTCGGATTTGGAAAGCAGCGCGTGCACGCGCATCGCACGCCCGCCCTCACGTGCCCAGGCGATGAGGTTCTCGTCTTCCGGAGCTACGCCGCGGCGGGAATCCACAATGAGCACGAGGCCTCGCAACGACTCACGCTCGCGGAGCGCACCGATGAGGGGTGCCCAGGTGCGCTGGTCCTCGGCCGGACCGGCGGCGTATCCATAACCGGGCAGATCCACGATGCGCTTCTGCTCGCCGACCTCAAAGAAATTCAGCAGGCGCGTGCGCCCCGGAGTCTTGCTGACCCGGGCGAGACCATGCCGCTGCAGGATGGCGTTGATGGCGCTCGACTTGCCCGCATTGGAGCGGCCGGCGAACGCCACCTCGACGCCGCGATCGGCCGGAAACTGGACCGGACTCGCGGCGCTGATCAGAAACTGGACGTGGGGGAAGACGCTCACGATTGCGCGCGGCCGCCGGCAGGCTCAATTAAAACAGTAGTGTACAATTCGCCGCCCTTCGCACTGGTCCGAAAGTCCCTGGTTTGCTTGAAAGACGAGAAATGCGGAAGACGATGAAAGTCGCCTCGATCGGTTCTGTCGTGCTCGCCGCTTTGCTGGCGGGTGCCGGAGCGCAGGCCCAGGAGGCCGCGCACGGGTTGTCCATCGAAGGAGGGAGCGCCGAGAACGGCGCCACGAAGGCTGCGGTCTGCGCGGCCTGCCACGGACCGAACGGCAACAGCGCCAATCCCGAGTGGCCCAGCCTCGCCGGCCAGGCCGCCACCTACACCGCCACCCAGCTGCGCCTGTTCAAGGAACAGGTGCGGAACAACCCCGTCATGCAGCCGATCATCGCCCCGCTCAACGACGCAGACTTCAAGGATCTGGCGGTGTACTTCGCGGCGCAGACTCCGCAGGGCCTCGAAGCGGACCCGTCCTATTGGAAGTCCGGCGAGCGCATTTACAAGCGCGGCGATACCGCCCGGAACATCCCGGCGTGCATCGCCTGCCATGGGCCGATCGGTCGCGGCAACCTCGCCGCAGGGTATCCGGCACTCCGCGCGCAGCACTCGGTCTACACGGTCAAGCAGCTGAACAGTTACGCCGACGGCACACGTTATCCGGGAGTCACGCCCGAGAAGCCGGTGAGCCCGAATGCGGCCATCATGGCCACGATTGCGAAGCGGCTCACGGCGGAAGAGATCCGCGACGTGTCCTCATATATCCAGGGAATGCGCTGAGACGAGGCGAAGATGTTACGACTGCCGGTCGCGATCGCTCTGTTCGCTCTGAGTATCACCGCCTGCGCCCGCGAGGCGCCGACTCCGCCGGCCGCGCCACCTTCTGCCGCCCCTCCGGCAGCGGCGCCTGCCCAGCAACCCGCTGCGCCCACGGCGCAAACCTCAGAGTCGAAAGAAGCGACGGCGTCGCAGGAGTCGACAGGCGAAGAGACGGCTGACGACAAGCGGGACGCCTCGCTCGAGCGGCTCGCAGCGATGCCTTCGGACCAGCAGCTCCCGGCAGGCCAGTGGAAACCGGGCGTGAACTACACGCCGCTCGTTCCTGCGCAGCCCACCAACGTTGCGCCCGGCAAGGTCGAAGTCGTCGAGGTGTTCTGGTACGCCTGTCCGCATTGCTACTCGCTCGAGCCGTTCGTACAGAACTGGTTGAAGAACAAGCCGGAGTACGTCGAGTTCGTACGCATGCCGGTGATGTGGGGCCCGGTGCACCGGGCGCACGCGCGACTCTTCTATATCCTCGAGTCGCTCGGCCGGAAGGATCTGCACTCGAAGGTGTTCGACACCATTCACAAAGAGCAGAAGATGCTGGTCGCCAACGACGAGGCCGCCACCCGCAAGATGCAGCTCGACTTCGCCACGGCGAACGGCATCAAGGCCGAGGATTTCAACAAGGCCTGGGATTCGTTCACGGTGGGCTCGGCTCTGCAGCGTGCAGAACAGCTCACGCAGCGTTATCGCGTCGAAGGTGTGCCGCTGGTCGTAGTCAACGGCAAGTACACGACCGACGTGAGCCACGCCGGCGGTCCGGGCCAGTTGCTCGCGCTCATCAACGACCTCGCCGCGAGCGAGAAGCGCAGATAGCGTGCTGAGCGTCTTCGTTCCGAAGGCGCAGGGCCTCATCCGCATCCCGCGAACTGCGGAACAACCTTTTCCGCCCGACACCCTGTGGTTCGATCTCCTCGAGCCGACGCCCGACGAGGAGAAGGCGGTCGAGCGCGCGCTCAACATCGACGTGCCGACGCGCGAGGAAATGAGCGAGATCGAGTCGTCGAACCGCCTGTACGACGAGAACGGCGTGCTCTACATGACGGCGACCATCGTCACGAAGCTCGACACGGATCTGCCCCAGAGCACGCAGGCCACGTTCATTCTCGCGGGGAAGCTCCTCGTCACGAATCGTTATACCGATCCGCTGCCCTTCCGCCGCTTCATCACGTACGCCGAGACGCACCCGGCCACGTGCAGCTCGGCGCCGTTCCTGCTCGTGGGTCTGCTCGAATCCATCGTCAATCGCATCGCCGACGTGATCGAGCGCGTCGGCTCGGACCTCGACCAGATCTCTGCGGAAGTGTTCGCGTCGGACCGCCGCCGACCTCGCAAGGGCACGCGCGATTTCAGACACGTGCTGGGCCGTGTCGGGCAGACGGGCGAGCTGGTGTCGAAGGCGCGTGAAAGTCTGGTGAGCATTGGCCGGCTGCTCGTTTTCGTGCAGCAGGCAACGAACTCACAGATCACGCAGGATGCACGCGTACGCTTCCGCACGTTGTCCCGCGACGTACTCGCGATGAGCGATCACGCCTCGTTTCTCGGCGACAAGGTGCAGTTTGCGCTGGATGCCACCCTCGGCATGGTGAGCATCGATCAGAACAACATCCTGAAAATCTTCTCCGTCGTCACCGTGTTCCTGCTGCCGCCGTCGGTGATCGCGGGGTTCTACGGCATGAACTTCGAGCACATCCCCTGGCTGCACGAGCCATGGGGCTGGTACGGCGCGCTCGGCATGATGGCGGCCTCGGCGATCCTGCCCTTCCTCTGGTTCAAGCGAAAAGGCTGGCTTTAGTTCGTCACCACCTGCGCCACCGGGGAGGTGAGCTGCAGGGGCGACTGGAACTCCGCGAGATAGATCAGCTTGTCTCCCGCGACGGCGTTGACGAGAGCGAGCCGCGCGTTCGTTGGCGCGGACCCGGTCGTGGCGCCCTCGCCCAGCACGACTACCGCGTGATCGAAGCCGCTCACGTCGGAGTACCTCGCCGCGAGCACCGGGGTGCCCAGGGGCGTCGTGTTGGGGAACGAGCCGCGCAGAGTAACCGCGAGCGCCGGATACATGGACCCGCCGGCCGGCAGGGATTGTCCGAGCAGCACGATGTTGCTGGTCGAGTCGTACCACGCCGATGCGCCACCGCCCATGAGCTGCTCAGGCTTTGCCGGATCGATGTCCTTCTCGTAGATCTGACCGCCGCGCGTGTACACCACAGCGGCGTTGTCCGGACGCAGCCCCAGCAGCACTACTGGCGTATTCAGTGAAGAGACCACCCGCACGCGACTGTTCGCTGCGGAAACTTCGGCGATATAGATATCGAACGTCAGCGGTACGTCCGTCTTCGTCGTGTAGCCGACACGCAGCCCACCCACGCTGCCGCCGAGACCCTGCGGCAGGCTGATCGTGCTCTCGAGCAACTGCTCCGTGAGCCCGAGGTCGTGGGTCACTTTCTTTTCCGTCTGCAGCTGGGTCGCATCGATGAAGAAGAGGCCCTCGCGCCCGGCGCGATTGGCGCGGATGAGAATCCGCGTTTGATCGGATGACACCGAGTAGTCGATCACGTTGTCGGTGCTGCCGGCGGGATTGGGAGCGGAGATCGTTGCGACATTGGTCGTACCGAGCTCGATCGCGTACAGCGATTTGTTCGCTCCATTCGTCGTCGGGGACGCAAGCAGATAGAGGAAGCGCGAGTCGCGCGAGAAACGTGGCAGCGTTGCGAACTGGGCGCCTGCGATGTTCACCTTGCTGACGGTTGTTGGCGTCGCCACGTTGAGCGTGTACGCAGCCGTCGCGTTCGCGGTGTCCTGCGCGATGAACACGATCCAGTTGCCGTCCGGGCTCACGCGATATTGATCCAGTCCGCTCCCGTCCTGCGTGAGCGTGGTACCTCCCGGCAGCGTGATGCGAACCTGCGTTGCGGGAGTCGCCGTCCTGACGAAAGACAGATCAGGTGCACCCGGTGTGGATGCCGTGTCGACGCGGCGATAGGCCACGGTTGCGCCGTTGTCCGATGCGCTGAAGCCGCGCAGGCGGCGCGTCCCTTCCGTCGCGGCGGTCACCGCGGTCGGCGCGGCAAGAAAGTTGGCGAGGAATACCTCCGGGGAGTTGTTCGCCTGGGCATCGCCCACGAAAAGCACCCGAAACGGGTCCGTGCCGATGAAGAGTGCAGCGGCGGCATCGGAGGTCAATCCGGCCGCATCGGTGATGCGGTACTTGAATCGGGTGACGCCCTTGAAACCTGCGGGCAACGACTGAAGGCGTACCGTGCCGTCCGTATTCGCAACCACGACGCCGACGGGTGGGGGTTCCTGCACCGTGATGGTGAGTGGGTCACCGTCCGGATCCGTATCGTTTGCGAGAATCGCGATGTTGTTCAGCGTCGCAGGTTCTACACGCAGTACGTCATTTGATGCGACCGGCGCACGATTCACGGGCGGAGCGGGTGGTGGTGTGGTTGGAGGCGGATTGTTCCCGCCGCCACCGCCGCCCCCTGGGCCGCCGCCTCCCCCGCCGCCACTGCATCCTGCCACGCAAAGCGCTGCCAGCAGCGCGATGCCACCCCACCGAGACCCGTTTTGTACGTACATGGCCAAGCGCTGCCAGCAAGCTTCGTGCGCGCACCCTGTTGCCGTCAGCCGACAGGCCTATGCGAAAATTGGGCCGATACAGTGCTTTGAGTATGATTCGCGATGGACGCGGGTACGCGTCCGTGGGAAACGACGCATGGTCCTCACGCTCGACGACCTGACCGTAAACATCAGCCATCTCGACCGGAATACTCTCCTCGATGACTGGCGCTGGATGATTGGCCCGACCCGGGTACCGATACTTGTCACGGCGCTCGGCAATGCGTTCGTGCTCGATACGGTGGACGGCTGGATCGACGTCATCGACGTGGGCCCGGGGACACTTCAGCGCGTTGCCGCATCGCGCGACGAGCTGCGGGCCCGCTTGCGTCACCGCGAGTTCGTCGTCGAGCACTTCGTGCCGGTGGTCGTTGCGAAAATGCGTGAGAGCGGGCAGGTCCTCGGCCCTGGTCAAGTCTACGGCTTCAAGACACCGCCACCGTTGGGCGGCGAGTACTCAGCGGAGAACCTGCAGCCGACGGACATCGAGACGCACTTCTCCACGCTCGGGCAGCTTCACGATCGCACACGCAGCCCGGCCGAAGAAACGCCGCCCGATGTCGTCACGATGGAGTGACGTGGTTTACCTTCGCCACTGACGCGCGCAGCGCGCGGACGCTCCTGGTGATCGCCGTCGCCGCCAGCACGAAGAAGAGCGGCTCGATCACGAATCGATAGCGAAAGTTCTCGCTGAATTCGATTGCCGTGCTGACAACGTAGAGATACGCCGCAGTCAGCACGATGAAGCCGATAGTCACGGCGCCTGATCGCGCGTCTTCCTGACCCGAACGGATTCCCTGTCGGGCGTGCCAGTAGCCATAGCCGAACACCAGAAACCACGCGACGATCAGCGGAACGCTCGTGTTCACCGGGATGGTGTAGCGCCCCGTGAATCCGAAGTGGGGCTGCTCCATGAAAGCGTTACGCGGTCCAGTACCGGCGAGCAACGGATCGAGCAGCCACTGCAACGGGCGCACCGCTTCGCGATTGCCAGGCGTGAAGAAGTCGTTCATGTCCGTCGGCGAAAAATACTGGCGGTTCGCCATGATCAGTCCCATCACGTAGAGCGACGGGAACTCCCGAATCACGCTGACTGCATCCGCCGTGTAATGGCGATCCACGACCGGGATGTCGCGGAAGTTGAGGTTGTACTCGCCGTTCGACTTCCTGACCTCGTCCAGCACCGGGATGCCTGTTGCTGGCCGCTGGTGCGTCATGAAGAGAATCCGGTCGTCCTGGTAGCGCGAAACCAGCGCCCACTTCGAGAGCTTCCCCTGCTGTACCAGCGGCATCAGCTCAGTCTGGGGCACCAGGAGCGTCGAGATGTTCGAGAGTCCGAGGCCGAGCCACGTGCTCGTGCCGAAAGTGCCGAAGTAGTAGTAGTTCTTGCCGTACCAGAGCGTAACGACCAGCAAGGGAATCGCGGCCGCGAGCAGGATCTGGCGCCGATGTGGCCAGGCCACGGCGACGAGCGCGGCCGCGACCAGCACCAGCCACGCGAGGTGGAACATGCTGCGCGTCAACAGCAACACGCCTGCGAGCGCGAAGAAGGTGGCGCACCAGGCGGTGCTCCGCGTCTGCATGTAGCGATGAAGCGCGAACGTGACGAGGGCGAGCAGCGCCATCGCGAGAAAGTCGTAGAAGTAGCAGTTCTCGTAGAGGACGAAGGACGGACTGAAGACGAGCACCGCGGTGACGATGGCAGCGGTGAGTCGCGAGGCGCTGAGCTGCAGCGTGAGCGCGTGAATGCAGAGCGCGACCAGAAAGCCGAGCAGATGGAAGACCGCGCTGAAGAAAATGGGGGCCTGCGCGCCAAACAGCTTCAGCCCGATGCCGGTGAGCAGGTTCAAACCCGGCGGCGAGGCGTGATAGAACCAGAGCGATTCGAGCAGGCGGTGCGTGAGCAGTTGCGTATCGATGAAATGCATGCCAACGGTCCGGTCGTCGAAGCGGACGCCGAGGAGCGCATACAGCACCGTGGACGAGACGAACAAACCCGTCACGACCGGCAGGTCGGTGCGCAGGCGCCACGCTGTTTGGCTCACGACGTCTCGCCCAGCTTCGCAGCGGCTGGCCGTCGCGTCGCCAGCCGCTCACGGACGGAGCGGACGAGCACCGTGATGGCCGTTGCGGCCAGCACGATGAACAAGGGCTCGATCTCGAAACGGTAGCGTGAGTTTTCGGCGAGCTCGATCGCGGTGCTGAGCACGTAGAGATACGCGGCCGTCATCACGATGAATCCTGTGACCACGGCGCGGGCTTGTGCGTCAGGATCCGCGGCGCGAAGGTTCCGCCGCGCTCGCATGTACCCGAAGCCGAACACCAGACACCACGCCACGATGAGCGGAACTCCAGTGTTGACCTCAACCGTGTACCGCCGCGGCCCTTCAAAGCCGTAGTGTGGCTGTTGCACGAGGCGCGCCGTCGGGCGCGCGCCGGCCAGCAGCGGATTGAAGATCCACTCCATCGGGCGAACCGCTTGCCGATTGGCGTCCGAGAAGAACATGTTCATGTTCGTCGGCGAGAAGTAGATGCGGTTCGAGATGATGAGCCCGATGACGTAGAGCGCCGGAAATGTGCGGATCACCTCGATTGCGTCGGCTGTGTAGTACCGGTCGACGATGGGCAGATCCCGGTGGTTGAAGTTGAATTCGCCGTTCGACTTCCTCACCGCATCGAGGACAGGAATTCCCGTCGGCGGGGTCTGGCGGCTCAGGAACAACACGTCCATGTGCTCGTAGCGGGAGATCACGGCCCACGTCGTCAGCTTCCCCTGCTCGACCAGCGGGATGAGCTCCTGCTTCGGCACCATGAGCGTGGAGATGTTGGAGAGTCCAAGCCCCATCCAGCTGCTGGCGGCGAATCGCCCGAAGAGGAAGTAGTTCTTGCCGTACCAGCTCGCGATGACGAGCACGGGCAGCGCGGCCGCCATCAGGATCTGCCAACGACGTTCCCTGACGATCACGGCGAGAAGCGCGACGACGAGGATCACCCATGCGAGGTGAAACAGGCTGCGCGTTAGTGCCAGCACGGCCAGCAGTGCGCAGAAGGTGGCGCACCACTTCGTGCTCTTCGTCCTCACGAACTGGTACAGCGCGAAGGTCGACAGGACCAGGAGCGAGCTCGCCGGGAACTCATACTGCAACCAGTTCTGGTACAGCACGAATGAGGGGCTGAACACGACGACACCCGCCGTGATGAGCGCTGCGATTCGCGAGCCGCTCAGGCGCTCCGTGAGCGCGTAGATGCAGAACGCGACCAGCAGCGCGAGCGCGTGAAAGCAGGCGATGAAGAACCAGTTCGCGTGCGCCCCGAACAGCTTGAGACCGATGCCGGTGAGCAGGTTCAGCAACGGGGGCGTCGCGTGGTAGTACCACAGGGATTCGAGCAGGCGGTTCGCGAGCAGCGGCTCGTCGATGAATTGCATGCTCGCGAGCTGGCTGGGATCGAAGCGCACCCCGAGCAGCGCGTACAGGAGCGTCGAGGCGGCAAACAGGCCCGTCACGATCGCGAGGTCGCGCTGCAAGCCCTGGCTCGGAATCAAAGTCGCCTCCCCGGAGTATGCCGGCTCAAGCGAATCACACCACAGCGCGGCCAACTGTGTCGCGACTTATGTCGCAGGAAAGGGCGCAGGCCGGTTGACCCTTCTGTACATCGAATGCGTTTGATCAGCGTGAACCAGGTTGCCTCGTCGGCATGCATCACCCCATTACAATGCACGCATGAAACGGACATTCGCTCTCGCTTCTCTCCTCGCGGTTTCCACTCTCACTCCAGCCTTCGCCGCTCCGGCACCCGGACACTTCTATTTCGGTGCCGGCGTCGGTCGGTCGTCTGTCGATGGACTTGCGACCACTTCAACGCGGGCCGATGTACTCAACGGCTTTCCGGACGGGCTGCCGATCAATGGGCTGCCGTTCCGCTCGCACGATGAGGCATGGTCGGTGCTCGCGGGCTACGCCGCGACCCAGTACATCGGTGTGGAGGCTGGTTTCTGGGATCACGGCGAATTCGAGATGGCACTGAACTCGGGGCCGGAGCGCCCGCGCCTCGGTATCAAGGAGCTCTACTTCGGCGCGACGTTCCGCTATCCGTTCTTCGACCGGCTGGCGTTGACGGGGAGTGCCGGGATCTCGCGCGCGAGCTTCGATGTGGACGGGAGCCTTGCAGTGCTCGTGGTGGTGACCCCTGGTTTTCCCTTCACGCCTGTGACACCAGTCAGAGGACCCGGCGGCATCATCGTGCCCGGCACCATCCAGAACGTTCGGCTCACGACGCCGGACGATGAGACCGGCGGTTACTGGCGGGTCGGACTCGCTGTCCGCGCGACCGACTCGATCGAAGTGGGGCTCAGCTACGGGAGCCGCAACCTGCAAGTGCAGGATGTGAAGTCTACGGCGCTGTCGGTCGCATTCGCCTTCTGAGCAGGACGACCAACGCCAGCAAGCCGATCGCGAGCACGTCCAGAGCGCCTCCACCGGATCGCATGTCGTTCATCGCTGGAGCCGACGGCGGCGTTGGCGATGGGGTTGGTGTCGGCGTCGGAGTGGGCGTCGGCGTTGGTGTTGGAGTCGGCGTTGGGGTCGGAGTGGGTGTAGGTGTCGGCGTTGGAGTCGGAGTCGGAGTCGGCGTCGGCGTCGGTGCGGGCATCGCACCGCCTACGGTCACCGTCGTAATCGCATTCGCATTTCCACCTGAGCCCAGGCACGTCAGCTGAAAGCTCGTCGTGGCTTGAAGCGGGCCGACCGTCTCCGAGCCGCTCGGCGCCTTCGTGCCCATCCATCCGCCGGAGGCGGAACAGCCGGCGGTATCCGTACTGCTCCACGTGAGAACCGTGGTAGCTCCGACAGCAATCGCGCTGGGCGATGCGTTGAGCGTTACGGTGGGAGTCGGCGCCGCGGCCGACGCGAACAACCGTCGCTCGTCGGATGAGTCGGGGTAGAGGACGTTGCCGTAACTTTCGTAGCGATCGCTCGAAGCGGTCAGTGTCGAGCAGTCACCCGCTGCCGTTGCAGATTGCCTCGCAACGACGTTGTGGCGAATGACCGTGGCAGCGCTGCCGGCGGGCGCTTCGAAAATCTGCAAATCGCAGCCAGCGGTATCGAGGATGACGTTGTGCTCGATCAGCCCGGCGACGAACGGTGCCGTGCCATCGACGTTACCGAGCTGAATTCCGGTGCCTGCACCGGAGATGACGTCGTTGCGGACGACCCAGTTCGAGGCCGGGCCCTGCGTTGCGATCCCCATCGTCTGCGCGCCATCGCTGTGCCCAACGATCTTCAGGTTTTCGAGCAGGATGTGATGCGAGTTGCCGCGTGAGTCCACGGCGGACGCACCGTCGCGAATGCCGGCATCGAGCGTGAGATTCAGCACTTGCACGTAGCTCGTGCCGTCGAGCTGCACGGTGTTGCAACAGTCGCGTGCGGTGAAGACGGCGGACTGATTCTCCGGTCCGCTCACGACGATCGGTTGAGTCTGCGTGCCGGCCTTGCCGCTCAGCGAAAGCCCTTGCGTGTACGTGCCTGGCGCCAGCCGCAGCGTATCTCCGGGAGCGAGACTCAGGACGACGCTCTGATAATTCGCCGGGTTGGCGTCGATGACGGCTGCATGCACGCTGGTTGCCAACGAGCCGACTGCAACGAGCGCTGAGATCCTTCGTAGCATGACGAGCGGCATCGTATGACTCGCACCGTGCGTCATGCACGATGTCTCCAGTGTCCGACGCATGTCTCTGGCGTCCGACAGACCGTGCCCGTACGATCCTGCGGACGCGCCCGTGGCTGACCGCCCCAAATGGAAACCGGCGATAACGCGGCACAGTTTGACTGGCAACACGACGACGTATTCGGGCGCATCGCGTCCCGTTACGACCGTCTGTGCGACGTTTTCAGCTTCGGCATACATCGCCTCTGGAAGCGCCGGGTTGCCTGGCGCATTGCCAGCGAGGAGTGGTCCACGCTCGTCGATGGAGCAACGGGCACGGGAGACATCATCCTCCGCGTTCTGGCGCACACGGCGACTCACGGCCGCACAGTCATCGCGTCGGACATCAGTACGAAGATGCTGGCGATCGCCCGAGGCCGGCTGGCCGGGCACGCAGACAAGGTTCAACTGAAGCAGCTCGACGCGGAAGCGATGCCCTCCATCGCGGATGGCACCGTCGACGCCTATTCCATCTCTCTGGGACTCAAAATCTGCAACCGTCGGCTCGCCCTTGACGAAGCGTTCCGCATACTGCGGCCGGGCGGCAGGCTCATCGTCCTCGAGGCATCGAACATTCCCTGGCAACCGTTGCATCGTGCATACCTCGCGTACATGTCCATATGCATGCCAGCGTTGGGCTGGTTGGCGACTGGTGGCGATGCTTCAGCGTACAGATACCTTCTGCACGGGATTCGCGAGTTCCCCTCTGCCGAAGCTCTCGCCGAAGAGATTCGCGCGCACGGCTTCGAAGAGGTCAGCTTCGAACGGCAATCCCTGGGAATCGTGGCCATTCACACCGCGCGCAAGCCGATGTCCTGACGCGTGACGTTGGGTTCGTCTGAGTCTGTGACGTCTCAGCACGGTGCCGCAAACGATGCCCCCATACTCAATCCGAAGCCGCTGGATTGCGGCCGTCATCCTCTGCTCGTCGAGTGCGCTGGCCCAGGAGGTGGCGCCACCGCCTCCCGACGCGACGAAGATCGACTTCCATTGGGGCGTGAAAGTCCCGATGCGCGACGGAATTCATCTCGGCGCCACTTTGTACACGCCGAAGAATTCCACAACGCCGGCGCCCTGCCTCCTGTCTATCACTCCATACATGGCGCAGGGCCTGCACGACCGCGGCGTGTATTTCGCTGCGCACGGCCTGCCATTCCTCGCCATCGACTCGCGTGGCCGCGGCAACTCCGAAGGCGTCTTCAGACCTTTCATTCAGGAAGCGCAGGACGGTTACGACGCCGTCGAGTGGCTGGCGAAGCAGCCCCAGTGCAACGGAAAAGTGGCCATGTGGGGCGGCTCGTATGTCGGCTACGACCAGTGGGCGACCGCGAAGGAGCGGCCGCCGCACCTCGCGACGATCGTGCCCGTCGCGTCCGTGTACCCCGGCCTCGACTTCCCGATGTTCAATAACGTCACGTATCCCTACGTCATGCAGTGGCTGACGCTCGTGAGCGGTCACGCGGGCCAGGACGCGATCTTCGACGATTCGAGCTTCTGGATTGCAACCGATCGGCACTGGTACGAATCGGGAACGCCCTTCGTGCAGCTCGATCGCCTGCTTGGGAATCCGTCCCCCACCTTTCAGGAGTGGGTCGCCCATCCGCATCCGGATGCCTACTGGGATGCATTTACCCCGAGCACGAGCCAATACGCGCAGCTCGACATTCCCATCCTGACCATCACCGGCAGCCACGATGGCGATCAGCCGGGCGCGCTCGCTTACTACCGACTGCATATGACCCATGGTTCGATGGCAGCGCAGGCGAAGCACTACCTCATCATCGGACCGTGGGATCACGCCGGCACGCGCAGACCCAAAACGGAATTCGCCGGCCTGACGGTCGGCAGCGCAAGCCTCGTGGACCTGCCGCAGCTCCATCTGCAGTGGTACGCCTGGACCATGCAGGGCGGCCCGAAACCGGAATTCCTGCAGAAGCGCGTCGCTTATTACGTGATGGGTGCCGATCGTTGGCGCTATGCGGACTCACTCGAGGCCGTGACCGCGCGACATCAACCCCTCTGGCTGGATTCCGCGATCAACGCGACGGACGTCTTCCGCTCCGGATCCTTGCAGCAGACAAAAGGCAAAGGTGCGGCGGATCACTATATATATGACCCGCGGGACGTCAGTGACACTGAACTCACGCCGCTTCCGAAAGAAGGACCGCTGGTGGATCAGCGGCGCACGTATGCCGCGAGCGGCAAGCAGTTCGTTTATCACAGCGACCCTTTCGAGAGCGACACCGAGATCAGCGGCTTCTTCAGGTTCTCCGCATGGATCGGCATCGACCAGCCGGATACCGACTTTGCGGTGGAGATTTACGAGATCGCGATCAATGGCAGCAGCACGTATCTGACCGGTGATGTCATGCGGGCACGTTACCGAGAGGATTTCCGCTCACCGAGGCTGATTCAAACGACGGCGCCGCTACGTTACGACTTCGAACGTTTCATGTTCGTTTCCCGAGAGATCAAGAAGCGCAGCCGGCTGCGCCTCACGCTCAGACCGATCAACTCGTATACGCTGCAGAAGAACTACAACAGCGGCAAGACCGTTGCGGAAGAATCGATGGCGGACGCGCGGCCGGTGACTGTCCGGCTCTTCCACGACGCCGGGCATCCAAGCGTGCTCTACGTGCCTTTGGGTCAGCCGTGAGGTTGGCGAGTCGCTATGCCTTGGCGAGAAACGAGTTGCAGGTGCCGCGCGCGGCTTGCGTCTCGGGGATGCCATTGCAGATGCCGTCCATGCGTTTGCGGATCGCGCCGATGGCTGCGGCGTGCTTGCCTTTCTTGTTCCAGTCGCGCAGCGAGGAATCGAGGCGTTCCAGGCGCTTCGCCGTGCGCATGTAGATGCGATCGGGTCCGTCGAGCTCACCGATCACGGCCAGCGTCGCGTCGCGAATGGCGTCGCTGTCCCCGGGACGCATGCGGACCAGCCCAAGGACATAGATCGTTCCCCACTGGAAGCGCGTCGCCGCGCCCTGCGACTCGCGATACGCGCGCTCGAGCAGCGCGATCGCCGCCTCCTTGTTGCCGGTCTTCTCTTCGAGATCCGCGAGATCGACCATGTAGTAATAGGAGTACTTCGCCGTCCGGATCTCGTGCTCCAGGAGCGATCGCATGCGAGCGTGATCGTCGAGCGCATCCAATACCCACTCCGCCGAATTCACGACGCCCGCGCGCGCATGCTCCGGGTAGTCTTTCGCCAGGCTCGCATCGATGCGCCGCTGGGCATCTTCGATCATTGCGGGCGGTATCTTGCGATCCGGGCTCAGGTGCTTCACGGCTTTCAGCTTGAGGGCGAGCGCGTCGATCCGGTCCGCCTCCGTCAGGCTGGCATCGTTCATCGCCGCGTCGGTTATGCGTGTCCAACGGTCGAGCAAGTCCGGAACGCGTTTGGCATCCGCTCGCTCAGCAGCTATGAAAAATTCGTCGACGAGCCACGGCAGCACGTCGCGAACGCCCGCAGCGGTGGTCGAATCACCGAGCACGTCGTACACGGCATCTATCAGCTTCGCGGTTTGAGCGCTCGCTGGCTTTCCTGCCTCGAGTGCCTTTGCGTCCGCCATGAGCGATGCGTACGTCGCCGCAACAGTCAGCCGCGCACGTTCCACGCGCGCGTCCGCCGGACATGCAGCCGCGGCACGCTCCAATGCGAGCGCCGATTTCGTTGGCGCCTCATCGACTGAGTCGTCCAGCGCCCAACCGTTGTAAGCGAGCCGCTTGCAGTCATCCCGCGACAGCGATGCGTTCGCACCGCTCAACGAATCGAGCACGACGCGCACGGGCCGCACGTCTCCGAGCACCAGATCCAGTACATCGTCGTACTCGGAAAGGTCCATCCCGCCCACGATACGCGTGAGCTCAGTGCGGTCGGCACGCAGCACCACGAGCGTCGGATAACCGGAGACACGAAAGACATCGCCCCACTTCTGCGCGCCCGCCGTGTCTCCGTCGAGATAGACCGGAACGAACAGTTTCATCTTCTCGATGAAGTCCGGACGCGAAAACACCGTGGCCTTGAGCTGGTGACAGGGTGGGCACCATTCGGCGCCCCAGTACAGGAAAACCGGTTTCCCCTCTGCCTTCGCGCGCTCGAACGCGGCGTCGACGTCACCCGCGAACCAGCTGATTGCGGGTGCAGGTTTGGCAGGCGCGCTCGGTTTTCCCGCAGCGGGTGCCGGCGCCGTTTGCTCGTGCTTCGAGCAAGCCGCAAGCCCTGCGCACAGCGCCAGCGACGCGACAGCAGCGACCCATGCATTCATCGAGGCTCATCCCCGGATTCAGGTAGGTCACGCGATCCTAACGAGCCACGGTCGCCGTGGCCAATCGTCCGCTCTGCGACCGGGTTCACCGGCTCGAGCGGGTGGCCGGGAGTCGTCATGTCGGAATACGGCATTCGTACGAACGTCCGAAGCCGCGCAAGTTTCCAAAGGACGAATCCATCAATGCGGTCGTTTGTGGACTATATCCATCGATGTATATATCCTGCGAGCACTTCCCTGGAGAGTCATGTTGACAGTCGCGAAGCGAGATCACGGTGGCTCATGAAGAACCCGAATGCGCTGGGGTCGGATCCCACATGGCAGATCAGAGATCTGGTCCGTGGACGTAGTCTCATGATAGACACAGAGGATTCGCGCGAGATCAAGCGCGCACTGGAGCTTGCCAACCAGCGACTGGACCAGCTGCACTCGCAATTCATCGATCGCGTAGACGGTGTACGCACGGAGTTGACGGCGCGACTGGATAAGAATCGTGACGAGCTGGCGGCCAGAGCAGAGGTCTTGCACAAGGAGCTCGCCACCCGCATCGACTCCCTGCGCGACGAGCTGAACAAGAAAGCAGAGGCCGTACGCGATGAGCTCATCAAGAAGGTCGAAAGCGTTCGCGGCGAGCTGGCCGGCCGCATCGAGAGCGTCCGGGACGAGATCACGCGAAAGGTGGACAGCGTGCGGGATGACCTCATGCGCAGAATCGACGGTGTCCGCGATGAGCTGGGTACGAAGATCGATGCTGTTCGTATCGAGCTGGCCGCCAAGATCGAGAGTCTGCGCACCGAGCTCTATGTCGTAAAAGAGTCGATCGCCACGGCAAAAATTTGGGCGCTGTTACTCTACATTGCCCTTGCTACCTCGCTGCTGTTCGTCATGGCTCGCGGTTTCCACTGGCTTTGACGGCGACGAGCCTCTGCCCAGTTCCCGTACCAGCGTTGGCGCCGGACATTCGGCACTCTGCAGGGAACCCCTGTAGAATTGCGGCGTCGCGCCCGTAGCTCAGATGGATAGAGTGGCAGCCTCCGAAGCTGCAGGTCGCTGGTTCGAATCCAGTCGGGCGCGCCACTCCAGAAAAACCTTGCAGGCTCGTTGAATCAGCGCCTTGATATTCCAACGAAAACGCACGGTTCGAAAATTCACGCCCGCCGATGAGTCTGCTCGCGCGCCGGAGCCCGAGATCGCAATCTCCTTTGTCTCCAGCGCTTCACGCAAGCTGAGAGAGCTCTGATCTCTTCGGGCCTGGTCAGAACTCAACGTCGAATTGATTGCAGCGCGAACGGAGAGGATTTGATCTTTTCTGCCGCTCGCTTCCAACCGTCCCGGAGGAGTCGTACGAGCCGAGGTACGACACGCAGCTTCCTTTTCGCGATCGCTCGTGCGATCCCGAGGGCCGAACACCTGGGCGTTTGAAACCCGAATGAGAGTTATGTGCCAGCTGCTCTGCGGTTTGATGAACCGGGCCATCGACCTCAATACCCAGCCGATTCTCCGGAAAGAAGATGATGTCTTGAACCGCTAACGCTCTCGATGAGGTGCGAGCCGCTCGTTGACCTGCTCGGGCGGCCTGCCCTCGATCCGGCACGGGCCGGCGCTGCGCATGGCGGTCTGCGCCTCCGCATCGATCTTCTTGCGGATCTCTTCGACATCTGGAATCCCGAGCGCGATTTACGGCGGCCCCCTGCAGCCGCGCAGCAGTTTACGCCGAGCGCGTCGTCGCGAGACTCGCCCCTGTCTCCCATTCCGCACGCATCTGAGCCAGCAATTGCTCATCGATGCGCTCTCTATATTCCTTCAGCGTGGCCGTCATCGCGTCGGCGATCCGCTCCAGAACCTTGTCCGGCTGCGACACACCGCACACGCGCGCACCGAAGTCAATGAGGGTGGTGCGGTCCGGATAGCTCTTCGACTTCGCGAGATTGAGCGCCAGAGTCCGATCGTATTTCGTGATGCCGGTACGCATGCTCGTCGAGCCGTAGATGCTCGTTGTCACCACGTCATATAGCGGTGCGAGACGGATCGAGTCGACTGCTGCCGGGTGCTCGTACAGCAAACCGAAATTCTTGAGATGCCCGTCCCCGTTGCGCACCATCACCGCAAACGCCACGTACTCGAAGAAACGCTCCAGCTCGCGTACCGGGTCCGCGTCCGCGCAGTACAGGCGAACGGCCTTCGCGATGCCCTCGTAGCTGCCTTCATATTTCGTTCGCGCCGATTTGCCCATCAACACGGTCATGTCTTCGAAACCGAGCAGCGCGGTTTTCGTCAGATCGAAGCGCTCGAGGACGAACAAGCTGCCGTTCTCCGAGAGCCAGAAGTTGGGCACGGGGATCCCCGCGCGCTTTGCCGCCGACATGCAGAGGAACTCATTTTGCGTAAGGTGCGGATACTCATCGGTCGACGCCTTCACGATCAGGTTCGAATGCACGATGGCCGCGCGCTCGCTGAGACTCGAGGGGCGCTCCGCGTCCGGCAGCATCACTTTCGGCTGCACGCCGGAAATGCCCGATTCCAGGTAATTCGCAACGAGGAAGTCGAAGAGCTCGGACGTCGGTTGCCTCGTCAGGATTTCGCGCAAACCGATTCGCGCGCGAGGCGGCGGCGCTATGTGGCCGGGTTCAGTGCAGGTGAGGCGGCCAATCTGCGAGCGGCCGACGATGGCGAGGAGACGCATGTCGTCCAGGCGGCCGTGCTTTGCCATCGCTTCTTCGATTTTTGAGAGCAGATACCCTTCCGGGCGATTCATTTCGAAGATCGGCAGCAACCCACCGCTCGCATAGCTCTCTGCACGGATAGGCATCGTGAGCGAAAGCTCGCAGCGCTTCTCGGTCGCGGTGTAATTGAAAACAAAGCGCGACTCTTTGAGCAGGTCGCCGGAGATGCCTTGCGGTGTGCCGATGACCAGCTGCTTAACTTTGGTCATCGCCGAAAATTTCCGGGAGACGTTCAACGTCGACGCGCGCATCCACGATGGTCACGGCCTTGCCCAGCGCCGCGAGTGCGCGCATCAAGACGTTGATCTCGACATTGCGCCCGGCCTCGAGATCCGCGATGGTCTGGCGACGATAGCCGGCACGTGCGGCGACCCAAGATTGGGTTCGACCGCGGGCTTTACGTTCTGCCCGGACGAGCGCCCCTAGCTCCGTAGTTGAAAATGCTGCGGTTGACATGCCTGTTTAAACGAACATTTCATGCCTTCAGAGTACACGAAGTTCGATTAAACGAACACTGCGCTCTTCCCGAATCGGTTCGAAGTTTCTCTACCCGGGGTGCGCCACTGCACTTTGCAACGTCCCGCGACCACCGCCTAAGCTACTGATTCGCCGGTCCTCGCAAAGGCAACACAAGTGCCACGCGACACCGCCAGGGGGCGCGAAATCATCGCTGCCATCGAACGCGATTTTCCGGAGCTGGATGAGGTGACATCGCGCGGGCGTGATGAGCTCAAGGCTGAATTTCGGCTCGGCGTCTGATGTCGATTCCAGCGCGCAGGCTCACCGCACTCTTCTGCTTGATGGGCGCCGCGACGCTGTCGGCCCATGCAGGCGATCTGACCTGCGTCGTGCCTAAGAACCAGCAGCTTTGGGTCAAGCAGATCATCGTGACTCCAGCGTCGCGCAAAGTGACCCTCCACCTTACCGACAGCCCATCGCCCCGAGTGGCAGTGCTCACAAACTCGACCGAGTCACAGTTCGGCAAGCCTGTCTACGCCTTCAATCTGCCTCCGCTGCCGGGCTCCGAGCCCGTCACCAATCTCTTCAAACTGTTCTACACCGGCAGCACCTGGAGGCTCATCGATGCAGGAGTGCTGGCAGTGAACGGTACCTTCACACTGCGCGCGATCGGGCAGAGCACCGTGGTCGAATGCAAAGAAAGTGGGCTCTGACGCCTCACTCGAGCGAACGGTCAACGGACGTCTGAATGAACAGCAATGTTGGATGCAGGACTTTCGCTGTGAGCGATCCGGTGCAGCAGGCAGTCATCCCCGTGCGCTTGCTGTATCCCGCCGGAGCGGCGGAGCGGGTCGAGCGCTTCGGTCCATATGAGCTGAATGTGGCGATGGACGCGCCGCCTGAGGGGAACGCATGTCCCGTTGTCGTCATCTCGCACGGACGTGGTGGGTCGTCGCTGACGTATCGCGATCTGGCCATGTCACTCGCGCGTACGGGTTTCGTCGTCGCCCTCCCTGAACATCCGGGCAACAATCGCCTCGACAACAGCCTGGATCGGACCATCGCGAATCTCGAGAACCGACCCCGACATGTCAGACTCGTTCTCGATGCGCTCTTTGCGGATCCGATTTTCACCGCACGACTTTCGAGTGGGGGCGTGGCGGTCATCGGCCACTCGATCGGAGGTTACACCGCCCTTGCTCTCGCAGGCGGCCGACCCACGACCGGGCCATATGAAAGGGAAGGACCGGGCCTGCCCGTTCGCGTCGTTGCCGATCCTCGCGTTCGCGCGCTCGTCCTTTTCGCACCGGCGTGCGGCTGGTTCTGGCCTGATCGTGCGCTAGCCGACGTCGACGTGCCGATCCTGCTGCTTACAGCGGAGAAGGATGCCTTCGCAGCGGACCTTCACGTGGATTTCGTCAGACGTGGCGTCCGCGACCCCGACAAGGTCGAGTCCCGCGTCATCCCCAATGCCGGGCACTTCTCATTCCATAGCCCGTTTCCACTCTCGATGAGGCGTGCGGACTTTCCTCCTTCACAAGATCCGGAAGGGTTCGACCGCGCGGCCTTTCAGCCAGCGTTGCACGCTGAAGTCATGTCATTCCTTACGAACAGTGGATAGCTCCGCGACCCACTCGCTCGCCGCTTCGCGCACGGCATCGTTCTCGTGCTGGAGCATCGGCTCGAGGTACACGCGCGCAGCAGGTCCGCGGGCGATGCCGAGCGCATCGATGGCTTCAACGACCAGCGCAGCGTCGGCAACACTGAGCGCAGAGACCAGAACCGGTTCGACCTCGGCTCCACCCATGTCGCCCAGCGCGCGAATCGCCGCTTTCCGGATGCGCGGGTGCTGCTCGTCTTGAAGCGCTTGCGACAGCGTCTGCAAGGCAACGCTGCCTCCCGCCGCACCCAACGCGAGCAAAGCTTCTTCGCGCACGGCAAGCTCGGGATCGCTGAGGGCGAGGCCCGCGAGAATCGAGTCGGCGCCGGGCTCATCCGCCACGTCGGCTACGGCTTGCAGACCGGCGGTGATTGCCACCGACTGAGTGGGCTCCACCAAGGTGAACACCGACTGCTGGCCTGCCTGCAACATCGCACCCGAGTCGTGCGATTGCGGGCCGGCCACTGTAAATCGGGCCGGCCCGCGCGCGCCATTACCCTCCAGCCGCTCGACAGCAACGACTGCGAGTGCTCCTGCGCCAGCGAATGCCGCGAGTCGGAGAATCTCGGGAAACAGACGCGCTGCCATGGCGTCATCGCACGTTGAAGCAGCTCTCGACCGCCGTCTGGTTGCCGTTGACCTCGCGCACCTGGATCTCGAACTTGTACTGCTTGTCGCCGAGAGCGATGAGCTCTGGCGCGACGACGTAGCGCGTGATCGTCGGCGGGAGATCCAGGCTGTACTTCAACGGATCGGACTTTCGCTGCTCGGCGAACACCTGATAGCGAAACACCTTCGCGGGACCCTGCTTGCCGAGCTCCGGGTGCGAGCGCGTCACCGGATCCCATGTGATGGCTACGGGCGGCCGCACTGTCGGGATGTTGGATGCGTCGCAGTTTTCCGCAGCCGGAACGCCATTGACGCGCACGTTCTGCGGAGGCCCGGGCAGGAGGTGCGAGAGACGTGCCGCGCTTTCCAGCTCTTGGCCTTCGAGGGTGATGCCCGAAATCTCGTACACACCCTCCGGAAAGCGCGCGAAGAAAGCGGCAGGCGGAAGCTCATCGAACGTCGGCTCCGCGCTCTCGAAGGCGAGCTCAGTCAATCCGTGTGTCCGCAAGCGCCCGGTCGGCGCAACACTCAGGATGCGGCGCTCGCGCGGATCCTCGATCTCGAGGAACTTCCACGGGTCGCCGTCGATCAGCGAGTGGATGCCGAGGTCGCCATCGGTATCGTTCAACTCGAAGAAGATGCGCGCCTCGCCGAACGGGATCTCATCGGCGGCGCGCGCGCCGGGTACAGCCGCCAGTGCGAGCGCGGCGATCGTAAGTGCGAGGGTCGGTGGCTTGTACGTTGTCGCGAACATGTCGGCGTACTCCTGTAAGACTCGCCGTCTGCGAGCTCGCACGGGAGACGGGACAGCGCGCGAAATCCTTCGCCGCGGCGTGGAACCGCGATCAGAACTGCAACAGAAAGCCGAGCGAGGGGATGCGTGGCACGGTGTTCCGGCGCTCGAGCTCCAACCCGCCCTCTTCGGCATCGAGCTCGTAAGCCGTGCAACAGAAGTTGGCGCGATTGAGGAGGTTCGCCACTTCCAGATACGTCGACAGCGAGCTGCGCCTGAACGCGAATTTGCGCTCGACCCGCACGTCCACTGAGCGATAAGCCGCCGCGCGCCGCGCGTTGCGCGCGCCGGTCCTCAGGATCGGCACATCTTCGTCGTCATCAAGGTAGACATCTGTGGTCGGCCAGCCCGATCGATGGACCACTCCGAGACTTGCGTTCCAGTGCTCCGTGCTCCAGTCGAGCACGGCCGACACCGCGTGCCGCTGGTCCCAGCTGCGACGGACGTCGAAACCATCGAGCTTTTCGCTGGCGTTGGACCAGCTATAGCCGAGCGACCAGGAAAGCGGGCCCGCATCTTTGCGATAGAGCAGCACTTCGACACCACGCGCTCGCGCGCGGCTCGGCACGATGGCAATGCGGTCCGGCCGCAGCTCCGGCACGAGCGTCAGCGGATTCAGCAGATTCTCGTAACGCGGGCGCAGATGGTTCAGGCGTTTGTTGTAGAGCTCCGTGCGCAGCGCGATGCCGCTCGCAAACTGATGTTCCAGTCCCAACGAAGCCTGATCGGCACGCTGTGCCCGGAAGAATTCCGTGACCCCATCCGCGACCTGCAACTCATCGATGCCTTGTGACTGATAGACGCGACCCCAGCTCGCGCGAACGTAGGTTCGATCGCCAATCTGATAGCGAGCACCGACGCGCGGATCGGCACGCTGGTTCTCCCAGCGCACGCCAATGTCCGTCGTGAGCTCAGGCGAGAAGCCGTAGCGCACGGTGCTGTAGAGCGAATAGTCGGTCCGATGCGGCCGGACGCGAAAGCTTCTGCTGCGCGCCTGTTCGGTGGGCGCGCCGCTCGAATCCACGAGCAACTCGAATTCCGCTTCGTCCTGATAGTCATACGCACCCCTCGCATGCCGCACTTCGCCGCCAAACTGAACGAGCCAGCGGCCCGTGGCATGCCACGACCAGTCGCTCTGCACGGAATCTACGGCGAACGAGCGCTGGTCGACCAGGCGTCCGCGGCCGACACCTTCGAGATCCGTCCAGCCCGTGCGATCGCTGTCGAGCTGCGCGTGCGCAATCAGCGTTGCCCCATTGAGCTGCGGGCTCAACTGATGATCGAGGCGCACCCAGTGATAGCGATCGCGATATTCGGCGCTGGCACGCTCCTCCTGATCTTCGGCAGTCAGGCTGATCTTGTCGGCGAAATAGAGCGTGCCCGCCGTGACGCGCAGGCGATCGCTCAGCCGATAAGACACTTTTCCGAACGCATCTGAATAGGCTGGCGCACCCGGCGTGTCGCTCAACGCGTCGTACCACAGGTCGAGATTGCTGCGACGGAACGACGTAACCCACTCGCCCCGTTCCGCGGCGAACTGCCCGGAGCTGAGTGCAGACGTGTTGAAGAAGCTGACGTTGATCTCGCGATAGCGCGGAGCCGGAGCCTCGAGCGAGCTGATGTCGATGACGCTGCTCATGCGATCTCCATAGCGCGCCGCGAAGCCTCCCGTATACACATCCACCGAGCTCACGATGCGCGGATCGATGGCGCTGAAGAGCGTCTGGAAATCCTTGAGATGAAACGGGTTGTAGAGTCGGATGCCGTCGAAGCGCACGAGCGTCTCGCCGGCTTCGCCGCCGCGCACGTGAGAGCGGGCGCTCAGGCCATTCGTCGCGGCTCCAGGCAGGCGCGCCACGGCTCTCAGTGGATCATCACCGAGGTCGGGCAGTCGTTCGATGTCAGTGCCGCTCAGCGAGGCAATGGGTGAAATGAGGCTGTGCGTGAGCTCGTATTGGCTGGCCGCGACGACGATCTCCTCCAGCGGCACGACGGACTGCGCCGGCGCGGCCGTCGCCATGACAAGCGAGTCTTTCAGCGGCGATTCGAGCGGCCGCAGCTCCCGCCCGCGCACGATGGCTATCACGCCGCCCGGGCCCGGCCTCGCTTGCAGACCAAACGGCGCAAGGATTTCCGCAAGCACGCGCTCGGCGTCAGTTGCCGCGGGCTCCGTGCGCACGCGCATCCACGGCTTCACGAGCGCGGAGCTGTAGATGATCGTGACGCCTCGGCGCTCGAGTGTGACGAGCGCTTCTTCCAGCGACAGCCCGCGGAATCCGCCGGGCAGGTCGGCGGCCGCCGGCAGGCACATCAACATGAGTGCGCCGGCAAGGCTCGGCCTCGCCGATCGAATCGGCATCGCGGCCTTCATGGCTCTCCCTACTCGCCGCGGCGGCGGATGACGATCACCTCGTCGCTGGGCAGGATGTACTCGAAGTCCGTCGTCGACAACATCAGATCGAGTGCTTGCAGTGGTGCGAGATCGCGCGTCTGGCCGTGCAAGACCACTTCGCGCGCCTGCGCTTCGAGCGCCGGCTCCTGGAACTGCAGGCGGCGACCCGTCTCGCGGGCCACCCACACCAGAAACTGCAGCAGCGGACGGCCCTCCGTCTCGGGTGGCGTCGCAAGTGCCTCAGCCCACCTCCACGCCGAGTCGCTCGATGCAATGGCACTGCGCCGAATCGTTCCTTCCAGATCGAAGTCGAGCTGCTGGCCCGCCCGTGTTTGCAATCGCTCAGGTGTGCGAGGTGCATCGAGCTCGACACGGCCCTCACGGACGCGAATCCGCAGGGACTCCGGCGTTGCGCGGATCTCGAAGATCGTGCCGATATCGCGCACCGTGCCAACGTCCGTCTCGATGCGCACGGCGCGCTGTTCCGGACGCGGTCCCGAATCCACGTACAGGGTGCCAGTGTCGAGCCGCAGCGAGCGAGCCGCTTCGAGCGTCAGCTCGCTTTGTTCCTTCACGCGCACGGCTGTGCCATCGTTCAGTGTCAACGCGATTCCACCTTCGGTGCCGGTTCGCAGATGCGCGCCCGCTGTGACCGGAAGTCCAGGCTGCAGCGGCTGCCACGGATCCTCGTCAGCGGTGCGTATCGCCACGTTTCCTCGCAGCACGACGGCTGTAGCGACGACCGCTTTGCGCGGCATCCATTGCAGGAATGTGGCGACTCCGACGACCGCAGTCATCAGTGCCGCCGCGGCCGCGAGTAGCCAGCGCCGCCGCCGGCGTGATCGAAGCTTTCGGTGCCACGCATGCGTCGCCGCCGCCAACACCTGCTCGTAGTGCTCGCGCGGAGGCGCGCGGCGACGGCCGACGACGCGGACCAGCTCACCCAGCGCGTCGCGAGCGGGATTCACTTCACGTCCTCCTTCGAGAGCGCGGCCATATCGATCGAGCCGCCGATCGCGGTGATCGCTTCGCGAAACGCGACGCGCGCGCGCGTGAGATACGACTCGGCCGCCTTCGGACCGATCGCGAGGCGCTCGGCAATTTCCCTGACCGACAGTCCGTCAACATACTTCCACTCGAGCACGTCTCCGTAGTGCCCCGGCAGACAGTCGAGCGCCGCCTGAATCAGGCGCACGAGCTCGGATCGCCATACGCGGCATTCCGGCTCGTCATCCGGCGGAGCGACCAGGGATTCGAGGATGGCCTCGAGGGTCCCATCGTCCTCGGGCAGGGTCAGCTGCCGGCCTTCGCGGACCCGACTGCGGCCGAGATCGGCGATTGCATTTCGGCAGATCTGGCAGAGCCACCCGAAGAGCGAGGACTCACCGCGATAGGAGTCGAGCCGCTCGAATGCCCTGCAGAACGTAACCTGCACGACCTCCCGTGCCTGTTCCCGGTCGCCATCGAGGCGCACCAGTGCGAATCGATAAAGCCGCGGGAACATGTCATCGAACAGCGCCCGGAACGCGGCCACATCGCCGTTCAGGATCCGGCGGCTCAGGGCCCAGTCGTTGTGGGTAGGGGACATCCGCGAGCGCTCCAACCGTTGGACGCTGCGCGCGCGAAAATCCTTCGCGGAGGATTCAGGGCGTGGCCGTTCTACTGAATCAGCTTGCCGAGGGCGCGTACGAGTGCGGTGCTGACTGCAGGTGCTAAAGTGCAGCCCTCATGTCCACCGAGAATGACTCGCGCCTCGCATTCATTTATCAGGAAGCTGTCCGCGGGCTTCAGCATCAGCAGCACGTACTCGAATCACTGAACAGTCGCGGCGGCAATCTGATCTTCGCCACGGCCTTTGCCACCTCGCTTCTCGGCACCAACGCATTGTCCGACGGCGTGGGTCTGTGGGACTGGATCGCGGTGTCTTTGCTGTTCCTAGTCGGAATACTCATTGTCCTCATCCTCTGGCCCTACTACAACTTCACGTTCCGCTTCGATCCCGAAGAGCTCCTTGCACAGTTCGTCGATAGCGACGCGCCGGCAACGATGTCGCAGATGCATCGTGCACTCGCGCTGCGTATCAAGGCGGACATGGCCAGCAACTGGCGGATCATCCAGGGCATCCGGGTCGCGCTGCAGGTGTCGCTGATCGTCCTGCTGCTGGAAATTCTGGCCTGGCTCATTTCCATCGGCCTCGCGAACTGAAACAGCGCCCTGGCAGCGCTGCCAGCCGCTCGCACCACGGACACCGTTCGTGATTCGGAAAAGCTGATCGCGCGGCGGGATGGATTCTGCGGCTGCCGGGCACCCGCTACCTTTGTGCCCGCCAGGGGGCACGCAGCGATGCGACATCGCAATCGTGAGAATTTCCAGTGAAGCATGCGCGGCGTTGCGCATGCACGACGCTGACTCGCCCCCAAAGCACTCGCCAACGGCTTTGAGGAGGCAACACCGTGATTTCCCCCGATCGTCCCATCCGCTCAGCTCGCCGCCGGAGGAGCGCCGCGCTGGCACTCGCCGCAGTGGCAGCCGCGCCTGCTGCATTGTTCGCTCAAGAACCGGCCGACGACGGCCAGCTCGAGGAAATCACGATCACCGCGCGCTTCCGCGATGAATCGCTGCAGTCGACGCCGCTCGCCATCACAGCCCTCAGCGGAGAATCGCTCGAGCTGCGCAATGCCACGAATGTGGTGGACATCGGCAAGTACGCGCCGAACGTCACGATCAACCCGCTCGGCGCCGGCTTCGGTCCGACGCTCGTTGCGAACATTCGCGGCGTTGGACTGACCGACTTCAAGCCCGTGTTCGAGCCCGGCGTGCCGATTTACGTCGATGACGTGGTGCTCGCTCGCTCCACCGGTGCGGTGCTCGATCTGCTCGATCTCGAGCGCGTCGAAGTCCTGCGCGGCCCGCAAGGCACGCTGTTCGGCAAGAACGCAGCCGGCGGCGCCATCCGCATGATCTCGCGCAAGCCAACGGGCGATGGACCGGCATTCATCGAAGCCACGTACGGCAAATTCAACCGCCTCGACTTTCGCGGCGGCTTCGAAACGGCGCTCGTTGAGGACAAGGTCTTCGGCCGCGTCTCGTTCGTATCGAAGAAGCGCGATGGCTATGTGGACGTGCTCGACTTCGCATGCGAGATGAACCTGCGCGGCACGCCCGCGCTCGCCGGCACATTGCCGCGCGAGATCTCGGGCAACGGCTCGGGCAAGGGCTGCAAAGTAGACGAGATGGGCGGCGAGGACGTGCAGGCAGGACGCCTGGCATTGCGCTTCGTAGCCAGCGACGCTCTCGAGTTCAACCTCGTGGGCGACCTCACCGACGATAACAGCAAGGGCCCTCCCGACAAGACGCTGGCTATCAACACACTCGGCACGATCGGCCTTCTGAATGCCTTCAACGCTCAGGTCGCCGGGCCCCGTTACGGTGTGGCGTTCGACAACCGTTTCATCACGAACAACCCGTTCACGAGTTACTCGAGCTTCGAAGATCCGATCGGCGGCCTCGAAACGCCGAACATCAACCACGTGACCCACTGGGGTGTGAGCGGCACCACGGACTGGAAGCTCTCCGACAACCTGAATCTCAAGGTCATCCTCGCGCATCGCAAGTTCGACGCAGAGTTCGGCCGCGACAGCGACGGCTCGCCCCTGCCGGTCAACCACACCTTCGACCGCTTCGTGCACGACCAGGACAGCGCCGAAGTGCGCCTGAACGGCAATCTGTTCGGCACACGCACGGACTGGACGGTCGGCGGCTTCTATTTCCAGGCGACGGACTTCCAGCCGAACTTCGTCATTCTCTATCCGTACGAAACGCCTGCATTCCCACAGGCACTCATCGATCGCATCGACAACCAGGATTCCGACAACTGGGCCGTGTTCCTGCACACGGTGAATCACCTCACGGAGGCAGCGAGCCTCACGGTGGGCGTGCGCTACACGAAGGACAAGAAGGACTTCACCGTCATCCGTTCACAGCAATCGAACGGCGCGCTGCTATTCCCCGTTACGACGGCGGAAACGGAAGCGAACCGCACGACGCCGATGGTCAGCTTCGCGTACCAGTTCAGCGACACGATCAACTCGTACGCCAGCTATCAGCGTGGCTTCCGCGGTGGCGGCTTCAATCCGCGTCCGGCCACCGCGGCACAGGTGACCTCGTTCAATCCGGAGGATCTCGACTCTTACGAAGTCGGCTTCAAGAGCGAATGGTTCGACCGGCGCGTGCGCGCGAACATCGCGCTGTTCTACGTGAAGTACACGGACATGCAGCTGCCCAGCGTCTTCGTGGACAGCAACAACGCCGTGACCTTCCCGCCGCTGAACGCGGGCAAGGCGCGCATGGACGGAATCGAGCTCGAATTCCAGGCGAACCCCTTCGGCGGACTGCACTTCGACGGATCGTTCGGCTATCTCGGTTTCCAGTACCAGGATCTCGGTCGAGCCGACCCGGACTTCATCCGCAACAACTCGCCGCCGCAGCTCTCGGCTGCCCAGCGTGAGGCAAACGCCAGGGCCGCGCCGTGCAAGGAATGCCGCCCGCTGCGCACGCCGAGAGTGACGAGCTCGCTGGGGACGCAGTACGACTTCGAGCTCGGGAGCAGCGGCACGCTTCGCGTGCGCGCGGATGCCACGTACCAGTCGCGCGTCTTCTACTCGGCGAACAACTTCGAGCGCGCCAGCCAGCCCGGCTACACGCTCGTCGATGCGAACGTGAGCTGGGAATCCCCCGACCAGGAGTGGTCGGTGGCGCTCTCCGGCACGAACCTCACCAATCGCCTGTATCTGAACGGTGCGCTGGACTTCTTCGAGTCCCTCGGCACCAACGAAGGCAACTACGGCCGCCCGCGCGAGTGGGCAGTCACCGTGAAGCGCAAGTTTTGAGTGAACCTTTACGCCGGGGCGCTGGAACGTACGGTCGAACCGTGAACCAGCGCCCTTGTGCGCCCGCGCGAAACGGGACTAGGCTGTGACCCAACCCTCCGGATTCCCATCATGGAAGCCAACATGACCCGGTCTCTCACCACGCTCTTCGCAGCACTTCTCGGCCTCTCGCTCGTCGCGTGCGCATCCCATAAGGACAAGGAAAAGACGGACCCGGGCCCGAAGGCCCTCGGCTACTCCATCATGGAAAAGGGAGGCCAGCCGGTTTATTGCAAGCGGATGTCCGTCACCGGTTCGAACGTCATGACCAAGACGACGTGCCTCACGGCCCAGCAGTGGGCGGAGATGCACCAGAACGACCAGCAGACCCTCGAGGATCTGCGCCGGGGCTTCGACATTCCGAAGTAGGGCCGAAAAGAGCCTGATCCACCGGCCGACTGCGCCCGGCAGTCCTGCTGGGGCGTTTTCGTTATACTTCGCGGCCGTTTGCAACCCCTCCTCCGTCACGGGCCCCATTGTGAGCAAGCAGGACACCCATTTCTTCAACGTTTTCAGCCTCGTCATCGGCCTCCTGGTCGCGGTTGCGATCGCCTTGTTCGCGCTCTCGCGGGTGGTCGCCAGCCACACGCAGGAAAAGCAGATGCTGGTGGAAAAGGAGTACGTGAAGGGGGTGGACGAACGCCTGCAGCCCTTTGCCAAGGTCGCGGTGGCCGGCCAGGACAATTCGGCCCTCAAGATCGCGCCTACCGCCGCAGCCGGGTCGGCCGGCGGGGGCCCGGCGCCGCCGAAGACTGGCGATGAGCTGTACGAGCAGGCGTGCAAGGCCTGCCACGGTCCCGGCATCGGTGGCGCGCCGAAAGTGGGCGATCACGCTGCCTGGGGACCCCGCATCGCGAAGGGCAAGGACATCCTCTACGACCATGCCCTCAAGGGCTTCACAGGCAGCTCCGGGATGATGCCCGCGAAGGGCGGGCGCGTGGACGTTTCGGACGACCTGGTGAAGCAGGCCGTCGACCATATGGTCGAAGCCGGCAAATAGTTATGGCCTTCGGCCAGCGTGCGACGGGGTTGCCGGGTGAACCGTAGCCGCGCGCGGACCTGACGCATCGCCTCACTCTGCCGCCAACAAGCTAAAGGTTTGAGGCTTCCCTGACGGCCTCCGGGCGTCGTCCACTGACGGGCGCAGCGGTGCGCGTTCACCGGTAGCCCGCCGCAATTGGCCGGCAGGCTCTGGAAAGCGTAGCCGGGCGTTCGTAACGTGCGTCTCCTGTTAACAGGAGACACCCATGGCGATCGAGACCCCCCGACGCCGTTTCCGCCGCGAGAGAGGCCCCATCGGCTTTCTCGTCCTCGGCTCGTTCATCGCGCTCTACGGTCTGGGACTGCTGCTCGACAATCTCGGCCTGGGGGAAGTGCGCTACTACATGCGCCACGCGTGGCCGGCGGTGCTCGTCGTCATCGGCATCGTGATGCTGATCCGGCGCGAGCAGACGCATGGACACTTCGGCTTCTGGGGCACGGTCTTCATCTTCGGCGGTCTCTGGGCGTACGCCGCGCAACGCGACTGGATCAACGTGAATTTCTGGGCCGTGTTCGGCCCGACGCTGCTGGTGCTGCTCGGTGCGTCCTTCGTGTATCGCGCCTTGCATCACCCGCGGCCGGACGCCGCCAACGAGGCCTACATCCGCTCGTTCGCCGTCATGTCGGGGAACGAGATCAAACCGGTCACCACCCCGTTCCAGGGAGCGGAGCTGGGCGCGGTGATGGGCGGCGTCGTGCTCGATCTCACCGGCGGCACACAAATGGAAGGCGACACCGTCAACGTGGATGTCTTCAGCGTGATGGGTGGCATCGAAATCTTCGTGCCGCGTGACTGGAACGTGACGACGAAAGTCGTCTCGTTCATGGGCGCGTGCGTGGACAAGCGCCGCCCCGCGACGATGCCTGCGACGAAAACGCTCGTCGTGCGCGGTTTCGTCTTCCTCGGCGGAATCGACATCAAGGACTGAAGGCACTCAGGCCCGGCGCCATGCACCCGATCCTCGCGAAACGCGAACGACTGATGCTCTACCTCGCTCTGTGGGTGGGGTTCGGTCTGCTGCACGCTGCAGTAATCGTGGTTGGCACGCGCACGTCGTTCCTGCACGCACTGTGCTTCACGCTGCCGCTGGCGTTGTTGCTGGGTCTCCTGACACTGCCTTTCTGGTATCTGGTCCGCGTGCTGCCAGCGGACACCACTCCGATCGCGCGTCTCGCAGGCACCTGGATCGGTGTCGGCGCGGTCTCACTTTCCATCTGGGTCGCGGCGGGCATCGGCTGGCGCGCTGTGCTGTATCGCATGTCGATCGGCATCTGGAAGGACTGGGATCCCGTGCCGATGGCGATCCTGATGGTGTTCATCGGCGCGAGCCCGCTGCTCGTCGCGCTGCTAGGCCACTACATGCTCGCCGCGTTCGATCGCTCAGCCAATGCGGAGCGCCGTGCGCTCGAGCTGCGCGTGCTCGCGCGCGAAGCGGAGCTGCGATCGCTCCGCGGCCAGCTCGATCCGCACTTCCTGTTCAACAGCCTGAACTCCGTGGCCGCGCTCATCGGCTCCGACGCGCAGGCCGCGCGCCGCATGTGTTTTCTCATGGCCGGTTTTTTCCGCAAGAGCCTCGGGCTCGGCGGACAGCAGTCGATTCCGCTTTCGGAAGAGATCTCGCTCGCGGAAACGTTTCTTGCCATCGAAGAGGTTCGTTTCGGCGAGCGACTGCGCAAGCGCTTCGACGTGGATCGCGATGCGCTCACGCTCGCCGTGCCGCCGCTCGTCCTGCAGCCGCTCGTCGAGAATGCCGTTCATCACGGCGTGGCACATCTCGTGGACGGCGGCGAAGTGATGGTACGCGCGCGACAGCGCGATGGCCTGCTCGAGCTGGCCGTAGAAAATCCGTGCGATCCCGATCGCCCGCCGTCGCGTGGCGCCGGTGTCGGACTCGCGAACGTGCGCTCACGCATCAACACGCTGTTCGGGCATCGCGCGAGCGTCGATGTGAGCTCCGCGCCGGACACCTTCCGCGTCAGCATCGTGTTGCCGGCATCGCCGGCGGCGGCAGGATGACACCATGCGCGTCCTGATCGTCGACGACGAAGCACTAGCCCGCGCGTACCTTTCCGAGCAGCTCGCGGCGATCGCGGACGTTCAGGTCGTCGGCGCGGCGGCGAACGGTTTCGAAGCCGTCAAGATGGCCGAGGATCTCGCGCCGGACCTGATGCTGCTCGACGTGCAGATGCCGAAACTTTCGGGCTTCGAGGTTCTGGAGTTGCTCGGTGTACGGGCGCCGGCAGTGATATTTGTCACTGCCTTCGACGAGTTCGCTCTGCGAGCATTCGAAGTGCATGCGGTCGACTATCTTTTGAAGCCTGTGGAACCCGCGCGGCTCGTGGCTGCGTTGGAACGCGCTGCGGAGCGTGTTCGTGCGCACTCGCCTGCGCCGTCGCCACAGGAGCTTTCGGCAGCGGCGCGGCCGCCAGGACGCGCCCTGGAGCGCGTTCTCATCCGCGAACAGGGCCGCGTCCACGTGTTGCCCGTGGAACGAATCGATTTTGTGGAGGCTCAGGACGATTATCTATGCTTCGTTTCCGGGGGTAAGCGCCACCGCAAACAGCAGACGATGGCGGAGATCGAAGCGCAGCTCGACCGTGCGCGCTTCGTGCGGATTCACCGCTCGTTCCTGCTCAACATCGAGCGACTGGCTCGCATCGAGCCGTACGCCAAGGACAGCTGGCTCGCCATCCTGGGGGATGGCAGCAAGCTGCCCGTATCCCGCACCGGATACTCGCGTCTGAAGGAGCTGATGGGCTGATGGACGACAAGAACACACTACTGAATCAGCTGCGCATCGATCGAACGAATGATGACGTTAGTGACGATGGCAGCACGCGTCGCTGGATCCTCATCGGCGTCAGCATCGTGCTGGTGCTCGCGCTCGGCATCGGGGGATGGTGGATTCTCTCGAAACCCAGCGGCGTCGCCGTGCAGGCCGCCGTCGCGAAAGAAGTGGGCGGCACCGCGAACGCGGGCGGCTCCGCCGGCGCTTCGATGCTCGATGCGTCGGGATACATCATCGCGCGTCGGCAGGCGACCGTGGCCTCGAAGACCATCGGGCGCGTGGTCGAGGTCGCGATCGAGGAAGGACAGCGCGTCGAGAAAGATCAGATCATTGCGCGACTCGACGACTCCAACTACCGCGCGGCGCTCGAGCAGTCCCGTGCAAATCTGGCGCAGGCGGAGGCAAGTTTGCGGGCTGCGCAGATCGCATACGACGATGCGAAGCCCATCTTCCAGCGCAACGAACAGCAGATGAAGGCGGGCGTGATCAGCGCGCAGACATTCGACAGCGCGCGTGCTTCCTTCAACGCTGCTGAGGCAGACCTCGCCGTGCGCACTCGCGGCGTGGCGCTCGCGCGGGCCGGCGTTCAGGTAGCGCAGAGGAATCTCGATGACATGGTCGTGCGCGCGCCATTCGCCGGAGTCATCACGGTGAAAGCCGCGCAGGTGGGAGAAACCATAGCCCCATCGTCTGCGGGCGGCGGTTACACGCGCACTGGTATTGGGACCATCGTGGACATGGACTCGCTCGAAGTCGAAGTGGACGTCAGCGAGAACTTCATCAATCGCGTGCATGCCGGGCAGCCATCCACCGTGAAGCTCAACGCCTACCCGGACTGGGAAATTCCTGCGTCGGTGGTCGCAGTGATCCCGACTGCCGATCGTTCGAAGGCCACGGTGAAAGTGCGAGTCGGTTTCAAGGAGCGGGACGCGCGCATCCTGCCGGACATGGGCGCGCGGGTATCGTTCCTCAGTGAAGGCTCACCGAAAGATGCAAACAACGCCGCGCCCGCTTCCGTCGCGGCCGTGCTGGTTCCTCCGGATGCCGTGCAGGCGAACGGCGAGACCGGCACCGTTTACGTCATCACCAGCAACGATACCGTCGAGCGGCGTGTTGTACGCCTGGGCGCACGCACGACGGACGGCCAGCTCATTCTGTCGGGCCTGCCCGGCGGCGCGCGCGTCGCGGCGAGCAATCTCGCCGCGCTGAGCGATGGCGCTAAGATTCATGTCGTTACCCAAGAAGACCAGCAAGGAGAAGGTTCATGACGACGCTCGTGTCCGTGAAGAACGTGGTGAAGCGCTACACCCGCGGCAAGCAGAAGGTGGAAGTGCTGCACCGGCTCGATCTCGACATCGCAGCGGGTGAATTCCTTGCGCTGATGGGTCCTTCCGGGTCGGGCAAGACGACTCTCTTGAATTTGATAGGCGGGCTCGACCGTCCCGACGAAGGAGAAATCGTCGTCGCCGGCGAGCGGATCGACAAGCTGTCCAACCGCCAGCTTGCTCGGTGGCGGGCGCGGAACGTGGGGTTCGTGTTTCAGTTCTACAACTTGATGCCGATGCTCACGGCGGAGAGGAATGTGGAACTCCCCCTACTTCTCACGAATCTCTCGCGCGCCCGCCGCCGGCAAAACGTGCAGGCCGCCCTGCAACTCGTCGGTCTCAGCGATCGTGCTTCTCACAAGCCTTCGGAGCTCTCGGGCGGTCAGCAGCAGCGCGTGGCGATCGCGCGCGCGCTGGTGGCGGACCCAAGCCTGCTCGTGTGCGATGAGCCCACGGGCGACCTGGATCGTCACACCGCCGAAGAGATCCTGGACCTGATGCGCACGCTCAATCGCACGCAGAACAAGACCATCATCATGGTGACGCACGATCCGAAGGCTGCGGAGTATGCGTCACGCCAGGTGCATCTCGACAAGGGTCAGCTCAACGGTGTCGGAGAAACGAGGACCGCGGCATGAAGTATTTCCCACTGCTGTGGGCAGGACTCTGGCGCAAGCGTACGCGCACCATCTTCACGATTTTGTCGGTGGTCGCGGCGTTCCTGCTCTACGGCCTTCTACAGGGTGTGAATGGCTGGCTCTCGAATGCGCTCGAAGGCGCGAACGTGGACCGGCTCTATACCGTGAGCCGCATCAGCTTCATCGAGCCGCTGCCGGTGTCGTACACGCAGCAGATCGAGACGGTGCCGGGAGTGGACAAGGTGGCGTACTTCCACTGGTTCGGCGGGTACTACCAGGACGCGAAGAACCAAGTGCAGTCGTACGCCGTCGACCCGCGTCGCTGGTTCGCCGTCTTCAAGGAGTGGAAGGTTCCGCCGGATCAGCTCGAGGCGATGACCCGTACGCGCAATGGCGCCATCGTTGGCAGAGTGACGGCGAACCGCTTCGGTTGGAAAGTGGGCGATCGCGTGCCGCTGCGTACGTCGATCTGGACGCGCAAGGACGGCTCGCAGAGCTACGACTTCGACATCGTCGGCATCTACGACGCGCCCGCTCAGACCAACATTTTCCTCCTCAACTACGACTTCTTCGATGAGGCGCGTGCGTTCGGGAATGGGCAGGTCGGCATCTTCACGTTCAGCATCAAGGATCGGACGAAGTCCGCGCAGGTCGCGGCGGCGGTCGACAAGCTGTTCCGCAATTCGCCGCACGAGACCAAGACGCAGAATGAAAAGGAGTTTGCGCAGGCGCAGATCAAGCAGCTCGGCGACATCGGCTTCATGGTGAATGCCATTGTGGGCGCAGTGATGTTCACGCTGCTGTTCCTGACCGGTAACACGATGATGCAATCGGTGCGCGAGCGGATCCCGGAGCTCGCCGTGCTGAAGACGGTTGGCTTCACGGATGGCATGGTCACCACGCTCGTGCTCGCGGAATCGCTCCTGCTGTGTGTGATCGCTGCGTTCATCGGGCTTGGGCTCGCGGCGCTGATTTTCCCGGGCATGCGCGCGGTCGTGGGCGGGACGGTCACGCTGCCGCTCAGCGTGCTTGGCACAGGGGCGATCGCTGCAATCCTGCTTGCGCTGATCAGTGGGCTGCCGCCCGCGTGGCGCGCGAACCGTCTGGCTGTGGTCGATGCGCTGGCCGGGCGTTGAGGAGTAACAAGATGAGCGTCTTCAGGCAGATCACCTCCATCTCGGCGATGAACCTGCGCAGCATCCCGCTGCGGCTCGGTACGTCGTTCGTGATCGTGATCGGTATCGCGGGTGTCGTGGGCGTGATGCTGTCGGTGCTCGCGATGTCCACGGGGCTCATGAAGACCATCGCGAGCAGCGGAAGCCCGGAGCGCGCCATCGTGCTACGTGGCGGGTCGAATGCGGAGATCGCAAGCGCTACCTCGCGGGATCAGGCACAGACGATCATGGATGCGCCGGGCGTGAAGCACGCTCCGGACGGCAAGCCCATCGCCTCCGCAGACACCATCACGCTCGTGGATATTCCGACTGAAGCAGGTGCCTCGTGGGCGAACGTCACCATCCGCGGTGTCGGGGCGAAGATTTTCGAGCTGCGGCCGGAGATGAAGATCGTCGAAGGACGGATGTTCAAGCCGGCGGTGCACGAGATCATCGTGGGGAGCAAGGCGTACTCGCAGTTCGAGGCGCTCAAGATTGGGAAGACGCTTCGGTTTGCGAATGGTGAATGGACGATCGTCGGTGTCTTCGAGAGCGGCGGCGACCGGCACGAGTCGGAGGTTTACGGCGACGGTGAGACCGTGATGTCGGCGATTCAGCGCAATGGTTATCAGCCCGTGACGGTGCGTCTCGAATCGCTCGACGCCTTCGACAAGTTCAAGACGGCGCTGACGACGAATCCCACGTTGTCGGTCGATGTGAAGCGCGAGTCGGATTTCTTCGCCGAGCAGGGCAAGCCCGCGTCGCGCATCATTGCGATCATCGCGTATGTCGTCGGCGGCATCATGGCTGTTGGGGCGCTGTTCGGCGCGCTCAATACGATGTACTCAGCTGTGAGCGCGCGAGCATTGGAGATCGCGACATTGCGTGCGCTGGGGTTCGGCGCTACGTCCGTGGTGATCTCGGTGTTCGCGGAAGCGCTGCTCCTCTCGCTGCTCGGTGCCGTGCTCGGCACCATTGCCGCCTGGCTCTTCTTCGACGGCAACGTCATAAGCACCAGCGCCGGCGGCAGCGGCATCTCCCAGCTCGTCTTCGCGCTCACGCTCACTCCCGCCCTCATCGTCCTCGGCATCGTGTGGGCCTGCGCGATCGGCCTCGTCGGCGGCCTCTTCCCTGCTGTCCGCGCCGCCCGCCTCCCCGTCGCTCAGGCCTTGCGCGCCGTGTAGCCAGGCTATGACGTCTCGTTGAGATCGGCGGTGAATCCGATAGGTCGGCGCTTGAGCGCTGTGGGATTCATGAGTCCCTGGATGGCATCGTAGACCTCTTTGAACTGACGCTGGGTCTTCAGGTCGAGCGCCACGAGCGAGCGCTCCAGCATCACGAGCTTGCGCGCCAAGTCCTTATTAGAGGCAAGCACTTGGCGTAATTGCACGAAGGCGCGCACGACGTACACGCCCATCGCGACGGCGCGGGGCGAGCTCAGCACATTGGCAGCCTGGATTGCGCCGTGCTCGGTGAAGGCGTGTGGCAGGTATTTGATGTTCTGGCCGCGGCCACTCTTCAAGATCGCAAATTGCGATCTTGAAAGCTGGGCTTCCTCTGGCGTCAGGCGGAACATGAAATCTTCGGGAAAACGCTTGGCGTTGCGCCTCACAGCTTCGTTGAGGCGGCTCGTCGAGACGCCGTATATCGCGGCAAGCTCACGATCGAGGATGACGCGCTGACCGCGCAGAACGAGGATCGCACGCGCGATACGTTCGAGCGGCACGAGTGCCGCAGAGGTTTTCTTCTTCATGACGTGGGGTCCACGTTCATACGAACCCCCGTTTGAGTTGTAATGCTTCGGCGACGTGCTGGGCGCGGATGGGATCGCTCGCTTCGAGGTCGGCGATTGTGCGGGCGACGCGCAAGGTGCGATGGTAGGAGCGCGCGGAAATTCCGAGGCGCGCTTGCGATTGCCAGAAGAGTCGTTCGCCTGCGGAATCGAGGCGGCAGTGGATGCCGAGATCCTGAATGGAAAGACGCGAGTTGAGTTTGCCGGCGCGGGCGAGCTGGCGTTGGCGCGCGGCGGCGACGCGCGCCGCGACCTGAGAAGTGGAATCGCCTGTGGGAATGTTCTCGCTCAGCTCATGCGAAAGCAGAGTTGGCACGACGATGCGAAGATCGATGCGGTCGAGGAGAGGACCGGAGACTCGCGCGCGGTAGTTCGCGATGCGGCCGGGAGTGCATTCGCAGCGCTCGCTGACGTCACCCCAATAGCCGCAGGGACACGGATTCATAGCGACGACAAGCTGTAATTCGGCGGGATACTCAGCCTGCATCGCCACTCGCGAGATGGACACGACGCCGGTCTCGAGTGGTTCGCGCAAGGCTTCGAGCGTACGGCGCTCGAACTCCGGCAGCTCGTCGAGAAACAGGACGCCGCGATGAGCGAGGCTGATCTCGCCCGGTCCGGCGTTCGAGCCACCGCCGACCATCGCGCAAGTCGATGCGGTGTGATGCGGACAGCGAAACGGACGTTGGCCGAATTGTTTCTCGTCGAACCCGGCGACGCTCGCTGAAGCGATCGTTGCAACTTCCAGTGCTTCAGCCGACGTGAGCGCCGGAAGCAGGCCTGGCAGCCGTCGAGCCAGCATGCTCTTGCCGGAGCCCGGCGGCCCGACGAGTAGCATGGAGTGCGAGCCTGCAGCGGCGATAGCCAACGCTCGCTTGGCCTGAAGCTGCCCACGCACATCCAGCAGATCAAGTGAATCGATAGCCGTTTGAGCGACCGCGCACTCTGCGGCGGTGGCGCGCGTCAGCAGGTCCGTCTTCTCGAGGTGCTTGCACACCTCCTTCAAATGGGTCGCGCCGAACACACCTGTGCGCGCAGCGATTAGCGCCTCCGCGACGTTCATGTGCGGCACCACCAGATCGTGTCCGGATTCGGATGCGTGAGCCGCTGCGAGCAATAGCGCCTTGACCGGCTTGAGCTCGCCGCCGAGCGCCAGCTCCCCATACAGCTCGAGCCCAGCGAGCGCGTCTTCAGCCGGCTTCAGCTGCTCCGATGCGATCACCACACCCAGCGCAATCGGAAGATCGAACCGACCGCCCTCTTTGGGAATATCCGCGGGGGCAAGGTTGACCGTGATGCGTCCGGCCGGAAACGTGAAACCGGAATTCACGATCGCCGCGCGCACGCGGTCCTTGCTCTCTTTCACGGCGGTAGCCGCCAGCCCGACGATCTGAAAGATCGGCAACCCAGCCAGGATATCGACTTCGACATGAACGAGCGGCGCATGCAGCCCGAGCTGCGCGCGGCTCGCGATTCTCGCGACGGACATGCTGACCCCGGGGTGGAGATGGGGTCAGGAACAATATGGGGTGGTCGCCCGCCGCGCCGTCCCTGTTCGTGGTGGAAACGACCCGAAATGCGTGGCCCGGAGCCCGCCCGAACAGGCTCCTAGTTGCCGCTCGACTCCGGCGCCCCGACATCCGAGGCGGCGAGCGCTTCGAGCGTCTTCACCTTTTCTTCCAGGGCCTCGAGGCGCGTCCGGGTGCGCTCCAGCACCTTGGTCTGGGTGTCGAACTCGTCCCGCGTCACGACATCGAGCTTCGAGAGACTCGAACGCAGCACGGCCCGGAAGTTCGTCTCCAGGTCCTGCTGCATGCTGCGAAACGCGGGCGGCACGCTCTCCAGCAGGCGCCGGGCGATCTCATCGATCCGGAATTGCTCCATATCGCTTCACTCCTCGTGCAGGCGCTGCCCCGATTTGACGCAGACGCACCGTCATGGGCTCCAAAACGGTGCGCGCCACAGTCCAGTGATCACGCAAGCCATGGAAAGTTCATCGGAAATCGCCATGGCACGGAAGCTGCACTTTGCCTGCGCGCTTCACCAAGCATACGCGCGGCGCAACCGCTGGATTAAGCAGATTACGAAACGAACACCCTTCCTGGGAGAGACCATGCGCACTGCCCCAAAGAAAACGACATTACAGCTACTTAGCCTGGTGACCGGGATCGCGGCTGCGACCCTCGTACCTGCCCTGGCGATGGCGGCCGATCCGGCGCCGGTCCCGAACAAGGGCGACACGGCGTGGATGCTCACCTCCACCGCGCTCGTACTGTTCATGGCAGTACCGGGCCTGGCCCTGTTCTACGGCGGCCTCGTCCGCTCGAAGAACATGCTGTCCGTGCTGATGCAAACCTTCGTGGGCTTCTCGCTCATGACGGTGCTCTGGTGCATCTACGGCTACTCGCTGGCATTCACGACCGGCAACGCATTCGTCGGCGGATTCGACCGGCTGTTCCTCAAGGGCACCTTCGATGCCGCCACGGCAGCGTTCTCCCTCGGCGCCACCTTCAGCAAGGCGACGCCGATGTACGAGCTGGTGTTCGTCGCGTTCCAGGCGACGTTCGCCGCGATCACGTGCTGCCTGATCATCGGGTCGCTGGTCGAGCGCGTGAAGTTCTCGGGCATCCTGCTGTTCCTGATCATCTGGTTCACCTTCAGCTACTGCCCCGTCGCGCACATGGTGTGGTTCTGGGCCGGCCCGGATGCCTACACGAGCGCTGATGTAGTCGACGCAACCAACGCGACAGCGGGGCTGCTGTGGCAGTGGGGCGCGCTGGACTTCGCAGGCGGCACGGTCGTGCACATCAACGCTGGCGTCGCCGGCCTCGTCGCCGCGTTCGTCCTCGGCAAGCGCATCGGCCTCGGGAAGGAAGCCTTCACCCCGCACAGCCTGACCATGACGATGATCGGCGCCTCGATGCTGTGGTTTGGCTGGTTCGGGTTCAACGCCGGTTCGGCGCTGGAAGCGGGCGCGTTTGCGTCGCTCGCCTTCATCAACACGTACCTGGCGACGGCGGCTGCGGTGGTCTCCTGGACCTTCGCCGAGTGGATCATCAAGGGCAAGCCCTCGATGCTCGGCGCAGCGTCCGGCGCGGTGGCGGGTCTCGTCGCGATTACGCCAGCCGCGGGTAACGTCGGTGTCATCGGTGCACTGGTCATCGGCCTCGGCGTCGGCGTGGTGTGCCTCTGGGGTGTCACGGGTCTGAAGAAGCTGATTCCTGCAGACGACGCGCTCGATGTGTTCGGCGTGCACGCAGTGGGCGGCATCTTCGGCGCACTGATGACCGGCATCTTCAATGCCCCGAGCCTCGGCGGTCCCGGCCTGGTCACGGACTGGGTCACGGCGGCCACCGGCTACCCCGGCATCGGCCAGCAGTTCGTCACCCAGTTGAAGGCGGTCGGCGTCGTGGTGGTGTGGACGGCGGTGGTGTCCTTCATCGGCGCCTACATCGTGAAGTTCACCCTCGGTCTGCGCGTCACGGAAGAGGAAGAGCGCGAAGGCCTCGACATCACGGCACACGGCGAGCGCGCCTACACGTCGTGATCCGTACTCGATAGTTCCTGCCCAAACGAAGGGGGGTCGGTTACGACCCCCCTTTTTTCATCATGGCGTCGCGCGCGTAGTCCGCCATTGCCAGCGCCAGCTCCCGCTCACCCATCATCACGCGTCCCACTCCCTGCCTTTCGAAATGCTCCAGCTCCTGATCGCTGTGAGTACGGACCACGGTGTCGACGTGCGGGTTCTTCTTGCGCGCCAGATCGAGCACGCGCCGGGCGGCGTAGTGATCCGGCGAGGCCACCACCAGCAGCTTCGCGTTCTGAATGCCGGCGCGCTCCATCACACCGGGAGCCGAAGCATCGCCGTAGATCGCGCGGATCCCACGCTGCCGCAAGGTGTCGACAAGCGGCAGGTCGCGCTCGACGACGACGTACGGCACGCTTTCCTGTGCCAGTGCCGCGCCAATTTTGCTCCCCACGCGACCGAACCCGACGATCACGGCGTGATCGCGCAATGGATTCGAGTGCGGATTCTCAGGAAGCGTGCCCAACCGGGTCGCGCCTCGCTCGAGGCGTGAATACACCGCGGGCCGCGCGCGCACCCAGCGCGTAACCGGCGTGATGGTGGCGAAGACAAATGGATTGAGTGTGATCGAAAGCAACGCCCCGGCCAGGATCAGATCGCGGCCTTCGGCCGGCAGCAACCCGAGCATCACACCGAGACCCGCGAGGATGAACGAGAACTCACCGATCTGCGCCAGGCTTGCGGAAATAGTGAGCGCAATCGGCACGGGATATCGGAACAGCAGCACGATGACGAACGCCGCGATCGACTTGCCCACGACGATCACGAGCAGCACGGCCAGCACCGCGAGCGGCTCGCGCACGAGAATCGTGGGATCGAACAGCATGCCGACCGACACGAAGAACAGTACCGCAAAGGCGTCCTGCAGCGGCAGCGAATTCGCCGCCGCCTCGTGACTCAATTCAGACTCGGAGAGCAGCACGCCGGCGAAGAACGCGCCCAGCGCGAACGACACATCGAACAGCTCGGCTGAGCCATACGCGATGCCAAGCGCAATGGCGAGCACCGCGAGCGTGAACAGCTCACGCGATCCGGTGCGCGCGATCAGCTCGAGCAGCCAAGGCACCACGCGCCGCCCGCCAAACATGACCAGTGCGATGAAGATTGCGATCTTGCCGATGGTGAGGCCCAGCGTCTTGAGCAACCCGACTACGTCGACTGCAGAACCGGAAGTGTTCTGGAGCACCTCGGCCAGCGCCGGCAGAAAAACCAACGCCAGCACCATCGCGAGATCCTCGACGATCAGCCACCCCACAGCGATCCGGCCGTGGGGCGAGTCGAGCTCATTCCGTTGTTCGAGGGCCCGCAGCAGCACGACGGTGCTCGCCACCGATAGTGCAAGCCCGAGCACGATTCCGCTCCCCAAACTCCAGCCCCAAAAAACAGCCAGGGCGGTGCCAATGGCCGTGGCCACTGCAATCTGGGCAATTGCGCCAGGAATCGCGATGTTCTTTACGGACAGCAGCGTGTCGATCGAGAAATGCAGACCCACGCCGAACATGAGGAGGATCACGCCAATCTCGGCGAGCTGGGAGGCGATTTGCGCGTCCCCAACGAATCCGGGTGTGAAGGGCCCGATCGCCACGCCGGCCACCAGGTATCCCACGATCGGCGGCAACCGCACCCGGGTGGCCAGGAACCCGAAGGCTGAGGCCAGCACGAACCCCATCGCCACCAGCGCGATGAGTGCGGTATCGTGATGCATGTTGCTTTTCCCCCGTCTGTGACACGGTTCACCCGGCGGAATCCGCGCCAACAGCGATACTCCAATCACCGGGAGGCATCCGCACCATGTTCCGCATTCTAGCCACGGCTCTTATCTACCTCGTGGGACTGATCGGGCTCATGTCCGCCGCGCACGCCGACGTATATCGCTGGACAGACGCCCAGGGCGCCGTGCATTACAGCGACCGCTGGGTGCCCGGCTCGACGCTGGTCAAGACATCGCGCAACTCCACTCCGCCGCCCTCGACCCCGCCTGCGCAGACGGACCAGCAGAAGCTGGCCACGTCCAACGCGAACATCGCCGAGCAGCAGGCCCAGAAAGAGATCGACCAGACGGTCAAGCAGGACGTCGCTGCGAGCAAGGCCGAGCAGTGCAAGAAGACGACCGAGGCCTATCAGAAGGCCATCGAGTCGCGCCGCATGTACAAGGAAGGCAAGAACGGCGAGCGTGAGTACGTGACGGACCAGGAAGCTGACGCCTATCGCGCCAAGCTCCTGACCGAGCGCAAGCAGGTGTGCGGGAAGTAACCCTTCTTCTATAGTTCGCCCCGGGAGCCTGAACCAGGCAACAGGGGTGCAACATGCGCGTCGGATTCGTCGGTCTCGGAGCCATGGGATCGCACATGGCGCGCAATCTCCATCGCGCAGGCCTCCTCGGAGGCGTCTGGAACCGCACGGCCGAAAAGGCTCGCACCCTTGCGGCCGAGCTCGGCACGCAGGCCCCGGATTCACTCGAACAGCTCGCCCGCAGCGTCGACGCCGTGGTCATCTGCGTGTCTGCAGACCAGGATGTGCTGGACGTGGTGAGCGCGCTCGCGCCCGGCCTGCCACCCAATGCATTGGTGCTCGATTGCTCCACGGTCAGCGCGGAAACCGCGCGCCGCGCGTCCCAGCTACTGCACTCACGACAGGTCGAGTTTCTCGATTGTCCCGTCAGCGGTGGGGTCGAAGGTGCGCGTGACGCCACCCTCGCCATCATGGTGGGCGGCTCCCCGGATGGGTTCGCGAGTGCCCAACCCATTCTCGCCGCGCTCGGCAAGACCATCACGCACTTCGGCCAGACGGGGAGCGGTCAGGCTGCGAAAGCCACCAACCAGATCATGTGCGCCGGGATCATCGAGACCGTCGCCGAAGCCATGGCGTTTGCCCGCGCGCAGAGTCTGCCGCTCGACAAGGTGGTCGACACGCTCGGCAAAGGCGCGGGCTCGAGCTGGTACTTCGTGCATCGGGCGCCGAACATGGTCCGGGGCAGCTATCCGGCGGGCTTCCGCGTGCGCCTGCATGCGAAGGATCTCGGCATCTGCAGGGACATGGCGGCGCGCTTCGGCGTGACCCTGCCTGTGGTCGAACGCATGCTCGATGAATACGCCGAGCTCGTGAGCCGCGGCTTCGGCGACGAGGACATCTCCGCCACGTTCCGCCTGAAGGCCGAGCTCTTCGAGCCGGACGGCGGCAAGCCGCGTTCATGAAACAAGACGCGGCCGAAGACACCAAAGACTATTACCTGCCGGATTTCTGCACGTCGCGTGCCGCCCTCGCCATCGTGCTCATCGTGGAGCTGACGGCATTCGTGCTCGCGCTCGCGAGCTGGAATCGTGAGCTCGGGTTCTGGCGCGATCTGTCCCGGCTGTCGCTCTTTCTGATCTGGATCGGGCTCATGGGCGCGGCGCTGCTGTGCTGGCTGAACCGCTGGTTGCGACGGATGAGCGCGGCGCAGGTGTCCGCGGCGGTGCTCGCAATCATTACCGGCGTGGTCGGGTTTGTGTCGGCGATCGCGTGGGCCGCTGGCCAGACGCAGTTTGCTGAAGATTTCGGCATCACCCCGCTGTTCCCGCAGGAACTGCGGGGCTTCGGCCTCCGCAACATGGCCATCAGCATCGTCATCACGGCGCTCGCCTTGCGCTACTTCTACGTCGCGCATGAATGGCAGCGGAACGTGGAGATGCAGGCTCGCGCTCGAGTGCACGCCCTGCAGGCACGCATCCGTCCGCATTTCCTGTTCAACAGCATGAACACCATCGCCTCGCTCACGCGCTCGGATCCCGCGCAGGCCGAGCAGGCGGTGCAGGACCTGGCAGACCTGTTCCGGGCGAATCTCAGCGAAAAGCGCAACACGATCACGCTCGAGCAGGAGCTCGAAGTCGCCCGCATCTACCAGCGCATCGAAGAGCTGCGCCTCGGCAATCGGCTGCAGGTGGTGTGGAACATCGGGCAGTTGCCCATGCAGGCGATCGTGCCGGGCCTGTTGTTGCAGCCCCTGCTCGAGAACGCCATTTATCACGGCGTTGAGCCGCAGCCGAACGGCGGCGTTGTCACAGTGACAGGCGAGCTCGCAGGTGGCCTCATCACGATCGTGGTCCGGAACGGCGTGGTCGACCGGCAGACCGATCGCGAGGGGAACAAGCTGGCGCTGGCGAACATCCGCGAGCGGCTCGCGCTCATGTATGGCGAGCGCGCGCTCGTGAAGGCCGGCCGGTTCGAGCAGGAATACATCGTCACTCTGCGCTTTCCGCATGTGGAGGATCGCGCGCGACTGACCGCGTGATGCGGGCGAGGTAAGGATCGTGCCATTGCGAGTGTTGATCGCGGACGACGAGTTGCCAGCACGCGAGCGCATGCGGAGCCTGCTGGAAGAGATCGGCAACATAGAGATTGCGGGCGAAGCGACCAACGGCGAAGAGGCCCTGAAGCTGGCGGTCGACCTGTCGCCCGACGTGGTGTTGCTCGACGTGCGCATGCCGGGACTGGATGGCATCGAGGCCGCGCGGCAGATGAATTCGCTGGTCGAGCCGCCGGCCGTCATTTTTGCCACTGCCTACGACGAGTACGCGGTGAACGCGTTCGACGCCCAGGCCGTGGGGTATCTGCTCAAACCGATTCGCAAGGAAAAACTGGCCGCCGCGCTGACTCAGGCCGGGCGACTGACGCGTCCGCAGCTCCAACGGATCGCTGCAACGGCGGAGGGGCCGCCGAAACGCACGCACATCGCCGCCCGGCATCGGGAAGGGCTGCGGCTCATTCCCATCGAGGAGATTCTCTTCTTCCTGGCGGATCAGAAGTACACGACGGTCCGCCACGTGCGTGGCGAGGATCTGATCGAGGATTCGTTGCGATCGTTGGAAGAGGAGTTCGGCAGCGCCTTCGTGCGCATCCACCGGAACGCGCTCGTCAGCGTTCGCTACCTCGAAGGGATCGATCGCAATGCTGAAGGTCAGTACTTCGTGCGGCTGCGTGGGGCGCCTGCCCCGCTGCAAGTGAGCCGGCGGATGGCCAGCGAGCTGCGGGACCGTTTCAGGATCTAAGCCGGCGCGTAGTCGAACGAGTCGAAGTGCAGCCGATCTTCGGTTAGCCCACGCGCCGGGTAAGTGGCGCGGATTGCTTCGATCAAAGCAGGCGGACCCGCAGCGTAAACATCGAAAGCCCCCAGCGCTGGGTGATCCGCGAGCGCCACCTCATGCACCCACCCAAGACGGCGATGCGGAGCTGCCGGATCGAGCGTCGTGGCCTCCGACAGCACGGCGCTGAAACGCAGCTGCGGGTATTGCCGCACCCAGTCCAGTACCAGCGATTCCTCGTAGAGATCCACGGGCAGGCGCGCACCCCAATAGAAATGAATGTCGCGCTTCGAGTCCCGTTCGACCATGTGCCGGATCATCGATTTGAGAGGCGCGAACCCAGTGCCGCCAGCGATCAGCAAAGCAGGCGCCGAACGCTCCACATAGACGAACTGCCCGATGGGCCCCTCGATCCGGAGCAGCGATCCTTCATGGAGTTGATCGAAGAGTGCCGCCGTGAACCCACCGCCCGCCACGCGCCGGACGTGCAACTCCAGCAGATCGCTGTCGTGCGGAGGGCTCGCGATGGAGAAGCTGCGGCGCCGGCCGCCTTCGAGCAGCACGTCCAGATACTGGCCCGCTTTGAAGCGCAGCGGTTCCACCGCTGGCAGCCGCAGGAACACCTGCATCACGTCCGGCGCGAGCCGGCGCAGCTTCGCGATTCGGCAAGGAAGCGTCTTGATCTCGACGTCCTCGACGTTCGCGATGAGGCGCACTTCCACCGCCAGATCCGATTGTGCCCGCGCCTGGCAGAGTAGGACGTACCCGTCCCGAGCCTCCTGCTCGGTGAGCCCCGCCGTTCGGCCGTTTGGATAATGAATCGTGCCGGCAAGCAGCCGGGCACGGCAGGACGCGCAGTGCCCGGACTTGCAGCTATGAGGGAGATTGAGGCCCGCCGCGAGCGCCGCATCCAGCACCGCCCGGCTTTCCGGGACGGTGATGGTGCGGCCGTGAGGCTCGATGCGGACCTGGTATTCGCGAGTGGTCACGTCACCCGCGACTGTAGCCGAATCAGCCCGCCGGCGAGGCGTTGCGACCCTTGAACCACTTGCCGATCGCCGCGGCCAGCGCAATGACGCCGGCAAATACCAGCTTCTTGGCGGCTACGAGCACCGCGAAGATCTTGGCGAAGAAGCCGAGCTTGGCGGCGACACCGCCGGCCACCAGCGCGCCGAGGCCATACGCGGCAAGCTTGTCCGTGCTCTTGTTGTATTCCTCGTAGCGGTAACCCTGGTTGAAGTCCGCCTGTGAGAGGAGCGACGTCATGTCCCTTTGAATGTCGCGGAGCTGGCTCATGCCGGCGACGGCATTCATGGACAGCACGCCCTCGCGGCCGAGCACGCGCACGTCGTAGTTCAACGTGTGCTGGGTGCCGCCGAAGTCGAGCTCCTTCGCCCAGTACATCTTGTGAGTGGTGGAGTCGTACCGCGGCTCGGTGGCCCAGCCGACGAGCTCGACCTTGCCGTAGCCGGCTTTCTCGCGGTCCGAGTTGTCCTCGCGGGTGCCTTCTTTCATGTCGTCCATGAGCTTCTTGTAGTCGATCTTGCGGGCGTCGGAATCGTCGACGTGACCGTCTTCGGTGTAAGACAGCACGACGGCCCAACCTGCGTCCTCGAATGGATCGACCGCCGTCGGCACCACGGCGCCTTCGGTGCCGGTCGAGGCCTCGGGCGGATTGCCCCAGGCAACGAGCAGCTTCTCCGTCTCCTTCGGATCGAGGTAGCGATACTCGGAATTCAGTTTCAGCGTGGCCACCTTGTTCGGCAGCACGATTTCGCCGGTCTGATAGTGGAGCTGCGGAGGTGGCGAGGCCTCCTGTTCCGGCGCCGGATCCTCGGCCGCGGCCACCGAGAACGCCGCCAGCGCGAAGAACGCGACCATGAATGCTTTATGCGACGAGCGGGAAACCATTGACCTACTCCCTGTACAGACGTGTGCGATACGTCGGTCGGTTAGCCTACGCGGGCCACCCTGAGGGGCCAACGCGTTGCCGTGCATTTCGGTACGCCCGTCACATGCTATTCTCGCCGGATGCGCATCGACTTTACGAAGATGCACGGTCTCGGCAACGACTTTATCGTCTTCGATGCTCCGGCCGGAGCATCCCTTCCCTCGCAAGACCAATGGCGAAAGCTCTCCGCGCGACACACGGGCGTCGGCTTCGATCAGGCACTGGTACTCGAGCGGCCGCGGCGTGCCGACACCGCCGTGTTCTATCGCATCTTCAATGCGGACGGCATCGAGGTCGAACAGTGCGGGAATGGCGCGCGCTGTATCGCCGCCCTGCTTCACCGGCGCGGCCAGGCTGAGGCCGGCAACGTCACGATGGACAGTCCGGCGGGCCTCATTCACGCGCGCATTCAGAATGCCGAAACAGTTTCGGTCGATATGGGCGTGCCGAACTTCGTCCCGGCGTCGCTCCCGTTCGATGTGTCGAGCGAAGCCCATGTGTACACGCTGGACGTCGCCGGCACCCAGGTGGACATCGGCGCCGTATCGATGGGCAATCCGCACGCCGTGCTGACTGTGCCATCGGCGTCCGCGGCACCCGTAGACAGGTTGGGGCCCGCGATCGAATCGCATAGGCGTTTTCCGAAACGGGTGAACGTCGGCTTCATGGAAATTGTCGATCGCGCGCACATCAAGCTGCGCGTCTTCGAGCGCGGCACCGGCGAAACGCTGGCGTGTGGCACGGGTGCCTGCGCGGCGGTGGCTGTCGGCAGGCGTCACGGGAGACTCGACTCACAGGTCGACGTGCGCGTGCCCGGCGGCGAACTGCGCGTAAACTGGGGCGGTCCCGGTGAGCACATCTGGCTGACGGGTCCGGCCGAAGTCTCATTCGAGGGTCATGTCGATCTATAAGCGCACCTGAAAGCGGGGAGTATGAATCGATGACGACACGAGAAGCCCGAGGTCTCGCTACGCAGCCGGAATCCGAAGAGGAGACCGTCGCGCGCTATCTGCAGCACAATCCGGATTTCTTCGAGCGGCACCAGCCGCTGCTCGCGCGGCTGCGACTGCCACATGCGCGCACCGGGTCCACCATTTCGCTGGTGGAGCGCCAGGTGGAAGTGCTTCGTGAGAAGCAGTCCGGCGTCGAGCAGAAGCTGGCCGAGTTCGTGCGCGTCGCGCGCGCGAACGACGTCATTGCTGACAAGCTGCAGAAGTTCACCCGGCGTCTGCTTCGCGCTCGCACGCGGGAGCAGGTGCTGACGCAGCTCGAAGCGAGCCTGCGTGAGGACTTCGATGCATTTCACTCCACGCTGCTGCTCGTCGGCACGCCGGGCTCCGATGCGCCGGGTCAGCATTTCGTGCGCACCGTCAGCGCGGACGATGCGGGCCTCAAGTCCTTCGAAACGCTGTTCGCGAGCGGCAAGCCCCGCTGCGGCCAGGCGCGGGATTCACAGCGCGAGCTGCTGTTCGGCACCGACGCGAGTAGCATCGGCTCCATTGCGCTCGTGCCGCTAGTGGACAAGGGCGGGCCGATAGGGCTGCTCGCTCTCGGCAGCACGGATCGCGATCGCTTTCATCCGGGCATGAGCACCGAGTTCCTCGGCCGAATGGCGGAGCTGATCGCGGACGCGCTCGCCTCGCACTGACATGAGCGGATGACGCCCGCCGCGCTCCTGTGGGTGAAACGCTTCCGGCGGTACATGACCACCGAGCGCGGCCTGTCACCTCACACCGATACCAACTACGCGCGCGACCTCGCCGCCCTCGTCGACTTCTGCGACAAGGAGAAGCTGCGGCGCTGGCAGATGCTCGATCATCAGCACGTGCGCACCTTCGCGATGCGTTGTCATTCGGGTGGGCTCTCGCCCAGGAGCCTGCAGCGAAGGCTCTCGGCCGTGCGCACATTCTTCGGTTACGTGATGCGCGAGCGGCTGAACGCAGAGGATTCGCTTTATCGCGCCGAGAAGGGCGGTAACGCGAAAGAGATCGGCAGGGCGCGCAAGAAACTGCGCGAGTGCCCCCAGATCCGCGCAAACCCCGGGACCGATGTCCGCGCTCCCAAAGGCAAGCGCGGCATTCCCGATACGCTGGACACGGATCGCATGGCGCGCCTGCTGGAGCTGCCAGCCGGCGGCGGCCTCATCGCGCGCGACCGGGCGATGATGGAGCTGTTCTATTCCTCGGGGCTGCGGCTGGCTGAGCTGGTTGCCCTCACCTTGCCGGACCTGGACCTGAAGGACCGCACTGTTCGCGTAGAAGGCAAGGGCCGCAAGGAGCGCATCGTGCCGGTCGGCAGCAAGGCCGCAGCGGCACTGGAGGCCTGGCTGAAGGAGCGGGCGGGAATGGTCAAAGCGGGAGAGCTCGCCCTGTTCGTCGCGCGCAACGGACGCCGCATGAGCCGCCGCTCCGTCCAAATGCGTGTTGCCTACTGGGCGCGCCGGCAGGGGATCGATGTGCACGTCTACCCCCACATGTTCCGGCATTCCTTCGCCACGCATCTGCTTGAATCCAGTCAGGAACTTCGCGGCGTACAGGAGTTGCTGGGCCACGCCAGCATACGGACCACCCAGATCTACACGAATCTTGATTTCCAGCACCTGGCCCGTATCTACGGAGCCACGCACCCTCGCGCGCGGAAGAAGGCTTAAGCTTCGGTCGAGCCTTTCTGAAGTCCGACGCAGGTGTGAAACCTGCTGCAAGTCGGGAGCGCCATGTCGGATTCTTTTTTCAACCCTCACAGCACCACCATCCTCGCCGTCCGCAAGAACGGCACCATCGCCATGGGCGGGGACGGCCAGGTCACCCTCGGCAACACGGTGATGAAGGGCAACGCCCGCAAGGTCCGGCGCCTCTACAACGACAAGGTGCTGGCGGGGTTTGCCGGCGGCACGGCGGATGCGTTCACACTGTTCGAGCGCTTCGAAGGCAAGCTCGAGAAGCACGGCAACCTCACGCGCGCGGCGATCGAGCTCGCCAAGGACTGGCGGTCCGACCGGTATCTGCGCCGGCTCGAGGCGCTGCTGCTGGTGGGCGATCCGGAGAAGCTGTTCGTGATCTCCGGCAATGGCGACGTGATCGAGCCGGAATTTGCCGTGGCCGCCATCGGCTCCGGCGGCTCGTTCGCACTGTCTGCGGCGCGCGCGCTCGTGGAGAGCTCGGATCTCGATGCGCGCAGCATCGTCGAAAAGTCGATGAACATTGCCGCCGACATCTGCATCTATACCAATCGCAATCTCATCATCGATGAGCTGAAGTAAATGGCACCTGCACTCACGCCCCGCGAAATCGTCCAGGAACTCGACAAACACATCATCGGCCAGCACGCTGCCAAGCGTGCGGTGGCTATCGCTCTGCGCAACCGCTGGCGCCGCATGCAGGTGCACGAGCCGCTGCGTCAGGAGATCACGCCGAAGAACATCCTGATGATCGGGCCCACCGGCGTGGGCAAGACCGAGATCGCGCGGCGCCTCGCGAAGCTGGCCAATGCGCCGTTCGTGAAGGTGGAAGCCACGAAGTTCACCGAGGTGGGCTACGTGGGGCGGGACGTGGACTCCATCGTCAAGGAGCTGGTGGACATCTCGGTCAAGATGACGCGCGAGCAGGAAATGGAGAAGGTGCGCGTGCGCGCGGCGGACGCCGCCGAGGAACGCGTTCTGGACGCGCTGCTGCCACAGCCGACGCGCCGGATGGGTTTTTCGACGGACGAGCCGATGCAGCCGCGGGACGGCGAGACGCGGCAGAAGATGCGCAAGATGCTGCGCGAAGGCACGCTCGACGAGCGCGAGATCGAGGTGGAGCTGCGCGCGATGCCCGTGGGCGTGGAGATCATGGCGCCGCCGGGCATGGAGGAGATGCAGCAGCAATTGCAGTCCATGTTCGCGAATCTCGGTGGCAGCAAGACGCGCACTCGCAAACTCAAGGTGCGCGAGGCAAACAAGGTTCTCGTGGACGAGGAAGCGGCGAAGCTCATCAACGAGGATGAGCTGAAGATCCAGGCGCTGCAGAACGCCGAGCAGAACGGCATCGTGTTCATCGATGAGATCGACAAGGTGACGCGTCGGCAGGAAACGATTGGTGCGGACGTGTCACGCGAGGGCGTGCAGCGGGATCTGCTGCCTCTTGTCGAGGGGTCCACTGTTTCCACGAAGTATGGGCCGGTGAAGACGGACCACGTGCTGTTCATTGCTTCGGGAGCGTTCAGTCTATCCAAGCCTTCGGACTTGATTCCGGAGCTGCAGGGACGTTTGCCGATTCGCGTTGAGCTGGATTCGCTGAAGGTGGATGACTTCGTGCGCATCCTCACGGAGCCGGATGCCTCTTTGACCACGCAGTACCGCGCGCTCATGGAAACCGAGGGCGTGAAGGTGCAGTTCGAAGAGAGCGGCGTGAAGCGCGTGGCGGAGATCGCTTACCAGGTGAATGAGCGCACGGAGAACATCGGCGCGCGGCGCCTGCATACGGTGATGGAGCGGCTGCTCGAAACCGTGTCGTACGATGCCACCGAGCAAGCGGATGGCTCGTCGATCGTCATCGACGCGAAGTACGTCGATGAGCACCTCGGTAATCTCGTGAAGGACGAGGATCTAAGTCGCTACATCCTGTAGATCAGACGTTTCAATTCTGGTGCCTAGAGAGTCGTTTCTTTCGGACCGAGCTTCTCCAGGAGAGCACTGTTGTCTGCCTCCCTGGCAAAGTCGTATGCGGTCGCACCGTGAAAGCGGATCTTGGAGTAGTCCACACCGAACTGCAGCATCAGGGTGACCGCCTCTACGTCGCCCTCTATGACAGGAAGCAGCGCCAGCGGCATTTCCTCGGGACCCACGATCACATCCGGGCTCGCCCCCAGCGTCAGCAAGCGCTTTGCCGCGGCGAGGTTGTGATCCTGCAGGGCATACGCAAGTGCCGTCATGTAGTTGTTATCTTTCTGATCGATCGCCTCTCCAGATTCGACCAGTTTCTTCGCTGCCAGCTGCGTGCGATCGGAGCTGGCGAGTTGGTACAGCGCCGTCGGACTGGCCGGCAGATACACGCGCGCCCGATGCAATGCTTCGGCGCCGTCCGGACCCGTCGTGCTCGCCCACTTCACGTACTCGCCGAGACCGATGATCTGGCGCGGGTGGGAATCCTCACAGTTCTGATTCAACGCCCGGGTTGCCAGGTCGATGGCGCCCTGCGTATCGCCACGAACATTCAGGAGGAAGCGTGCGTAATCGGTGCTGTAGCAACTGCCGGGACCGAACTCCGCCACACGCTGCTTGTACAGAGCCTCCATCCCGTCCAGATCCTTGCGCTGCTCGAGCAGCTTCAGCAGATTCCGATAAGCGTCCAGCCGCGCGCGATCGTATGTATCGCGCGTCATCGGACGCGCAAGCGCCTCCCGATACTTGACGATGGCCTGATCGACCTTGCCCTGCATGGCGAGCATCTCGCCCCAGTTGGCCCATAGCCAGAGATTGCGGGGATTCGACTTTGCCGCGTCGACAAACAGCGCCTCGGCTTTCGCGAAGTGCTTCTGATGCGTATAGACGTAGCCGAGGAGGATCTTGGCGTTGGCGCTGTCGGGCCTGATCTGCAATGCAGACGAGAGGAGACTCTCGGCCTGGTGCAAGCCCTCAGGACCCCAGGCGGTTTTCATCGCGATGCGCGCGAGCTCGACGTACCCTTGATCGAGTTGCGGATTGCGACGGAGCAGGTGCTCCAGAATCATCTTCGCCTCGGTCAACTGGAATCCCGCGCCGAAATCAATGAGCGCGACCGCGCGGCCGAGGCTCTCCTCGGGCGTGCCTTTGGCAAGCTGCTGTTCGACAGCGTACGTCCGGAAGTCCGGCCAGACGATGTTGCTCTCGACCTGCTGGCTCGCGACGACGACAGGGCTGCCCGGCGTGGGTGAATGGCGCATCAGCGCAGTGACCTGGCTGGTCGTCACCGCGCCCTGATGGCCGATTGTCATACGAACGTGATGCGTACCCTGTTGGGCAGGCGCCATGAAGGCGATCGCGCGCTGTGGTGTGCCGTTGCCTGATTCACGGGCATATGAAGTGACCTCCACTGCGACCGATGCCCCAGAGGGCTCACCCGTATAGGAGTAGTCGAACTCTGCGGTCCAGTCACCACCCGGCGCCGGTGCGAGTTGCAATCCGTGGATGGAGTTCTTGCCCGGCGGCGGCTCCGTCTGCGGGGCGGCATGAGCAAACTGCCCGCCCAGCAGAACCAGCAGTATCCACATTGGTACAGCCGAGCGACAGAATGGCATCGAGGGGCTCCTCCCTGGGTGGCCGGATGCTGAGCTACGGTTGCGCACCTTTCGCTGCGTGCCTTCACAGAATTTCAGGCCGGGTTGTCTCAATCACGGAGAATGTTCGGGATGAAGAAAGCACTTTCGTTCGGATTGATACTCGTTGGATGGATAGCGGTGGCCGCCGCCAGCGATATCCCGGTGGATCTCGCAAAAGCGGTGCACGACTACGATCAGGCGCAGATCAAGGGCGATCGCGCGGAGCTGCAGCGACTCCTGGCCGATGACTATGTGCTATGGAACAGCGCGGGCAAGGTGGAAGACAAAGCCAAGCTCATCGCGGACTACACCGCGCCGGGCTTCAAGATCGAGCCGTTCGTGGTGCGCGAGCCCATCGAGAAAGTGTGGGGCAACACTGCGGTGATGGGCGGCATTGCCACACTCCGCGGCGTCGATGGCGGGAAGCCGTTCGAAGTGACCCTGCGGTTCTCGGACATGTGGGCCAAGCGGAACGGGAAGTGGCAGGTCATCTACACGCACGTGGCGCGAGCGCCATAGCTCCTCAGCGTCGCGTCGAGCAGGGCAATCAGAGTTCGCCAGTGACGTTCCGCTTCGGTGGCATCATGGGCCGGATGATCGCGGAGCACCCACCCGTGCCTGGCATGATAGGTCTCGATCTTGTGATCGACGCCGGCTGCAGTCAGCGAGCATTCCAGCCGTTCCTTCATCGCATCGGGGAATGACGAATCCTCGATCGCACCTGCGACGTAGACGCGCGACTTGATCTTCGGTGCAAGCAGATGCGGGCTATCCGGCGCATTGCTAGCCAGCTCGCCGCCGTGATACGACGCCGTGGCGACAATGCGATCCGGATACGTACCCGCGGCGGTCAGCGACATGAATCCACCCCTGCAATAGCCGTTGGTCGCGATTCCACCCGGCTTTACATCGGGCTGCGCGGCCAGATAGTCGAGAAACGCGCTCGTGTCCGACATGACGTTAGCTGGTGTCGCCAGAGCGAAAAACTTCTCCATCAGAACCTTGCGCTTCTCGGCGTCGCTCAACACAGCGCGTGGGTCCATCGGCTCATACGGCCCGGATCGGTAGTAGAGGTCCGGTAGCAGAACGAAGTATCCGTACGTGGCAAGCCGCTCGCCGATCTCGAGCATCGCAGGCCGAATGCCAAGCCCATCCATGTAGACGAGAACCGCGGGCCACGGCGCATCTGCAGTCGGACGATAGACATAGCTCGGACAGGTCCCATCCCTGGTCTTGATGCCGATCCGATCCATGCATCCCGTTCTAACATAGCCAGTCGACGGCGCGTTCGTGCGCGGCGATCCGGCCATGACGGTGCAAGGGTTACGTAGCATCGGAACGCGCATGCGGCGCGTGACCTCGCGATGCGCACCGTCACTACATTTCAGGGGCCTCTATTTAGGGACACCGGAACGTCCGAAGCGCATACTCGCCGCTCGATCTGCATAGAGGCCTTCCTTGCTAAGGGGATACAACCATGAAAAGAATCTTGCAGGCGTTTCTCGTTGGAACAGTGGTGGCATTCGGTGGTGGGAGCCTCGCTCTGGCGGGTAATATGCCGGAAGCAGCGGCTGGCACCTGGACGCTGAATCTTTCCAAGTCGAAGTTCAGCCCTGGGCCGGCGCCGAAGTCACAGACACGCGTGTATACGCATGGCGCCGATGGCACGACACTCAAGGTCGACGGAGTTGCGGCGGACGGGACGCCGATATCGCAACAGTCGACGTTCAAATACGACGGCAAGGAGTACGCGTTCACGGGCGCGCCCAACTTCGACACGATCACGTTGAAACAGGTTGACGCGCACACCGTGCACAGCACTCAGAAGCGCAAAGGCAAGGATGTCGGAACGACGACCCGCACGGTTTCAGCAGATGGCAAGACGCTGACGCTGGCGAGCAAAGGCACGGATGCAAAGGGCGGCGCTTTCGACGACGTCATGGTGTTCGACAAGAAGTAGATTCAAGCGTGGGGCGGGCGGACGTCCGGGCAATGGCGTCCGCTCAGTCCCGTCGGTATTCTGCATGCGATGGAACGTCTATTCGCAGGGAAGGTATGGGTGGCCTACGGACAGGTGTATGTCGTTGGCCGCGGCGAGAATCTGTTTCACATGGACATGCGTCGGTGCTTCGCCGGGCAGGAGAATGGACTGTGCGGGGCCGCGACACGCGGGGTGATTTTCCTCATCACGGGTCTGCACACCGGGTACGTCGATTTCGCCCTGGAGCTGGAGGACACCGAGCCGGCGCTCGATGACTCGTGGGACGAGATCGTCGAGGCGTCATTCGTGGTGGATTCGCCTGCCAGCCCGGGAATCTCCGAGTGGGGCAACGCGTGGCACCCGCTGAAACTCGAACCGGGAACGTATCGAGTGCGCTATCACGCGAAGGGCATGGAGGCGGGCCGCAGCAAGGACGTGACGTTCGCGCACGAGGAGCCCGTTGATTCCTATCGCCTGACGCTCTGGCGTGCGCCGGCCAGCAAGGATCGCGTCCTCAAGCAGACGAGCGAGATCGCCGCCTACTGGCACGATTGCGCGCGCAAACCCCCTTAGCCGCCGCTGGCGCGGGTCTGGTTCTTCACGACACTCGTTGCCATCGCAATCATCGAGGAAATATCGCTGAGGTTTGCCGGCACGATGAGCGTGCTCGCTGCTTCGTCGGCCAAGTGGCCGAACTGCCTCACGTACTCTTCTGCAACTCGCAGTTGCATCGCCTCCATGCCGCCGCGGCCGCTCAGCGCCTCGCCCACGCGCTTCAGACCTTCTGCAGTTGCGGTCGCCACAGCCAGGATGGCTTCGGCCTCACCGTGCGCTTCATTGATCTGCTGCTGTTTCTTCGCCTCGGACTCCTTGATCACACGCTGCTTCTCGCCTTCCGCCTGGTTGATCTTCGCGTCCCGGTCGCCTTCGGACGTCAGCACCACGGCGCGCTTCTCGCGCTCCGCGCGCATCTGCTTTTCCATCGCCTGCAACACGTCCTTCGGCGGATTGATGTTCTTGATCTCGTAGCGCAGGACCTTGACACCCCACGGAGCGGACGCCTTGTCGAGCTCGCTCACGACGTTGGCGTTGATCGCCGCGCGCTCCTCGAAAGTGCGATCGAGCTCGATCTTGCCGATCTCGCTGCGCAGGGTGGTTTGCGCGAGCTGCGTGATGGCGAAGCGGTAATTCGTGATGCCGTAGGAGGCCTTGCTCGCGTCGAGCACCTGCAGATAGAGCACACCGTCCACGCCCACCTGCACGTTGTCCCGCGTGATGCAAACCTGCTCGGGGATATCGATCGCCTCTTCCTTGAGGTTGTGTTTGTAGGCAATCCGCTCGACGAACGGGATCAGGATGTGAAACCCCGCCTGGATCGTGCGGCTGTAGCGCCCGAGATTCTCGACGACGTAGGCGCTCTGTTGTGGAACGACGGTCGCGGTTTTCGCGAGCACGATCAACACGACTACGACGAGGACGAGTGCGACGTATAGCGTTTCCATGTGTTGTTCTTTCGTTGGCTATTCCGCGGACTTCAAATGCAGTGTGAGCTCGTCGACGTTGCTGACGATCGCTTCGCTGCCCGCTGCAATGGGCCGCACGTCGACATTGCGGGCAGTCCAGCTCGTGCCGCGATACTCGACACGACAGGTTTGACCCGGTTCGATGCGAACGGGGACCGCGACCCGGTCTCCGGAAGTGACGCGCTCCTGCACGTGCCCGCTGTTGCCGCGAACGAGCGCGTAGACGCGGCGTCTGAAAGCCACCATCGTAAAGGCAGACAGCGCCGCGAACAGCAGCCACTGCATCCAGTCCGGCATCGTGACTCCGGCCAGCCCGACCAGCCCGACGATCACCGCGGAAACGCCGACGAACACCAGGTAGAACTGCAGGTCGATGACGAACATCTCGATACCCAGCAGTCCGATGCCGACCATGAGCCATCCCCACCAAGGCATGCGCGCCCCCATTCGGCCCGTCCGCGGCGTGCGGTGTCCGGCCGTGCGGAAATACTCCGTCAGTCTAGCAATCGGATTCGCCGTTCGCAGAGGTTCGCGCACTCACTTTGGTGAGTGGGGCGTGCCTGCCTGCGGCACTGCTGGGCCCGGCACCAGGGCCATAGTCTGTGTGGACCCCCTGCCGCCGAGCCCAACAAATGGAAATGCCCCTCACCCCGCTCGAATTCGCACGCCGTGCACGGAAGCTCTATCCCACGCGGGAGGCCGTCGTCGATGGCGCGCTCCGGTTCACCTACGCTCAGTTTGGCGAGCGCTGTGACAGGTGGTCGGCAGCATTGCAGCGGCTTGGCGTGCGGCATGGAGACCGCGTGGGCACCATTGCTCTGAACACACATCAGCATCTGGAACAGTTCTACGCCGTGCCGCAGATCGGCGCGGTGGTTGTGCCGATGAACCATCGCCTGACCGCGGACGACTTCGTCTACCTGGTCAATCACAGTGGCTGCAAGGTTCTGTGCGTGCACGCCGACTTTCTTCCGATCGTCGACAGCGTCCGCGATCGAATGACCGAGGTCCGCCATTTCGTCGCGTTCGAAGGCAACAAGCCCGGCTGGCTCGAGTACGAAGCCCTGCTCGGCGAGGGCAGTGGCGCGTTCGACCAGCCGCTCATCGAGGAGACCGACCTCATCGCGATCAACTACACGAGCGGCACCACCGCGCGACAGAAGGGCGTGATGAACACGCATCGGAATGCGTGGACGAACTCTGTCGGCACGCTCGTGCACTGGCCTATGACCGCCGCGGACCGCTATCTGTGGACGGTGCCGATGTTTCACGCCAATGGCTGGACGTTCACGTGGATTGTCACGGCCGTAGGCGGCACACACGTGTGCCTGCGAAAAGTGGACGCAACGACGGTATACGAGAGCATCAACCGGGAGCGGATCACGACGCTGGGTGCCGCGCCCACTGTGCTGATCACGCTCGCCAATGGCCCTGAAGCGGAACGCAAGCAACTCCGAGGCGGCGTGCGATTACTCACCGGCGGGGCACCGCCGGCTGCCGCGACCATCGAACGGCTGGAAGGAGAGCTGGGATGGGACGTCACCCAGATCTACGGCCTCACGGAGTCCGGTCCCTTCATTTCGATGTGCAACCTCTTGCCGGCGCAACGCGAGGCCAGTTCAGCCGAACGCGCGGTGTTCAAGGCACGGCAGGGCGTGGAGCTGATCACGTCCGGTGAGCTGCGCGTGGTGGATCGCGATCTGAACGATGTTCCGCGCGATGGCAGGACGATCGGCGAGATCGTTGCACGCGGGAACGTGGTCATGAAGGGCTACTTCAACGACCCGGAAGCGACAGCCGCGGCCTTTGCGGGTGGCTGGTTTCATTCCGGCGACGCAGCCGTCGTCCACCCGGACGGGTATGTCGAAGTGCGCGACCGCTTCAAGGACGTGATCATCAGCGGCGGTGAGAACATCTCATCGATCGAAGTCGAGGGCGCGCTCCTGCGGCACCCGGCGGTGCTGGAGGTGGCGGTGGTCGGCATGCCTCACGAGAAATGGGGCGAATCGCCCGCGGCATTCGTCGTAACGCAGCCGGGGGCGGCGGTCAGTGGCGCCGAGTTGCGCGATTTCGCGCGTGGCGTGCTCGCCCATTTCAAGGTACCCACCGCCTTCAACTTCGTGAGCACACTCCCGAAGACCGCTACCGGTAAGATCCAGAAATACGTCCTCCGGGGTGGCAGGGCAGGGATTTCGCATCAATGACTTTGTACTTCGAGGATTTCCACGTCGGCCTGCGCCTGTCCGGCGGCGCGCACCCGCTGGATGCCACGCAGATCAAGGCGTTCGCGCGGGAGTTCGATCCGCAGCCGTTTCATCTGGATGACGCAGCGGCGGAGCAGTCACTGTTCAAGGGTCTTTGCGCGAGCGGCTGGCACACCGCTGCGATCACCATGAAACTCCTGACGACCGTCGGAACGCAGATTGCCGGCGGAATCATCGGCGCAGGCGCCGAGCTGGACTGGCCTACAGCTGCGCGGCCGGGCGATGTGTTGCGTGTCGAATGCGAGGCGCTCGAGCTGCGGCCGTCACGTTCGCGCCCCGATCGCGGCATGGTGATCCTGCGTATTCGCACGCTCAATCAGCGCGATGAGGTGCGGCAGGACCTCAAAGCGAAACTCGTGGTGTTTCGCGCGCCCCGTTGATGACTGACAGCACCCGATGCTCCATCCAGTCGGCGCTCGTGAGCGCGTTCGCGTTCAACACCATTTTCTTCATTCAGGAGCTGTTCCTGGTGGTGCCGAAGGCGCTGACGCCTGGCCTGCAGCCGACGCTGTTTCATAACAATCACCACTGGGAAGGGGTAAACCCTCTCGCCAGCCTGTTCCAGGGGACCATTTCATCCGGGTTGCAGCGGCCGGTGCTCGAGCTTGCCACTGAACCCACGCAGATCAGCACAAAGGGAAGCGGATGCGCTTCGTGTTTCGCATCATCACCCTGCCGGCGCTGCTCACCATCCTGCTCATCATTCCGTTCAGGGTGCCGGGGTCGATCGATCAGGTCCTGCTCGCCCCGGTGATCATGACCTTCAGCGGCATCTTCTGGATGCAGGCGGGCGCGTGGCGCGTGCCATCGGCCCGTATCACAGGTGTTACCCTGACGCGGCATTCGATGACATGGCCGCTGGCCGCACTCCTCGTTCAGTTGCTGGTCTTCCAGCTCATCCTCCGTCCCGGAATCGATTTTCAAGTTTCCCCCTGAGCGACGCCATGTTTTCCCGGCACTCGTCGGCAAGCTTCGAATAGTGCTGCACGAAAACCGGCAGCGCGGACTCGTATGCCGCCATGGCCTGCTCATAGGATTCGGTTCCCGGCTCGTCATCGCCGAGGCGCGTCAGCACCACGGCGGCGCTGCCGGTTGCGCACGCCCACAGGAACGGGCTGCCATTGAGAGTCAGTACCTCGAGCATCCGCCGATAACATTCGAGCGCCTTGTGGAACCACTCGGGTCGGGCTTCGAGCTTGCCGAGAAGCTTGTATGCATCCCCAAGAAGATTCTGCGTGCGCGCCCAGTCGCCCGGTGACTGGTCGGGCAGATACGCGCCGATCACGGCTTCGAGCAGCGTAACGCCCTCTTTCACCGGGTTGGTGTCTTCGTCGAGGGAGCCGAGCTTTATCCGCACGCATGCGAGGCCAGTGGAGATTTCAGCCCACTGCACGGGAAGCCGATCGCGCGTACACACGTCGAGCGCGTCTCTGAAAGCCTGCTCAGAACTGGCCAGCATGTCGCGGCGTTCGCTGCCGCTCAGGTCCTCGCTGATCGCGTGCATCAGGATGGCTGCGTTGTTCGTCGCGCGCGCCCAGCGAAGCGGCGCGGGCCCCCGTGTGTACGTCCTCGCCTCGTTACAGCAGGCCAAGCCGCGCTCAGCGTCCCGTCGCTCTTGCGTGCGCTGCCACCGGGTATAGAGGGCAGCAGCGAGATTGAAACTCAGCAGTGCGTAGTCGTCCGGCCGGTCGCGTGTCCACACTTCACCCGTCCGCTCATAAAGCTCGATCGCGCGGTCCGTCCACATCGTTCCGCCATCCCGGGCACCCAATCCGTTGTAGACGACGGCCAGATTGTGCGCACTGCGGGCCCACGTGCGCGGCATCTCCTCACGTGGGCATTCGAACAGGATCTCCAGTTGCGCATCCACTGCCTCGTTCAGCAACTTCTTGCCTGGCTGCCGCTCTCCGAGAGCGTGGAGCGCATTGGCGAAGTTGTTCTGCACCGTGGCCCACGTCGCTCGACTTCGTTTGCGTGTGTAGTACTTCAGGCTCTCCCGCAGCAAGCCGATGCTTTCGACGAGATCCGCGTGGCTGCCGGACTGCACGCCACGCAGATGCAACGCATATCCGAGACTCGCGCGTATGCCGGCCAGGCAGCAGTCGTGCCAGTGTGGATTGGTGAGCAGATGCTTCACGTGGTTGATGTTTGGTTCGAGCCTGTCGACGATGTAACGGCCCTCACCTTCCATCTCGATCTGGTTGAACCGTCGTCGCAAGAGAAGCGAGATGACGCGGGTCAGATCCGTGCAGAGCTCCACCGGCTGCTCGAGGCCGTCAACCGACAGCTTCCAGGACGTGACGGCATGGGCGAACAGTGGCGATGTGGTCTGCTGGAGACGAATGGTGTGCGAGTTGCGAACGAGCACGCGGCCCCATAGAAGAACGTCCGCGCCCGTCCGTTCGAGGAGCTTCCTGGCGCGCTTCTCCGCCCGTTCCACTGCACGCTGCTCGTGTTGCTTGTCCGGCTTCCTGATCGTGCGCGGAACGCGAATGAGCTCGATACCCTTGAAACCCTGAAGCGCGTCGACCAGCACGCGTTCGCATTCGCGGCCCGTATCGTCCTCGAGGCGCGCGAGCGCAACTGTGATGCGGCCGGGACGCGCCTTGCGGACGAAGGGCCGCCAGGCAGAGCGCAGGAACGCGAGCAGTCCCAGCACCTCGCGTCCTTCATGCAGCAGTCGACCGAAATTCGCGACGGATCGCTCGACCAGCCATCCATAATCTGCTGCCATACAACTTGCCTCCAGGGATCCGAATCGGTCCGTGTATCCTCGGAGACGCTCGAAGCAGGTCGCTCCTCTATGCGCATGTATCGTTCCCTCGTCACGCTCATCATTGCGGCCCTGGCTGCTTGCGCGTCGACGCCGCAGAAGCCGGCTCCGGCAGCAGCACCTGAAGCGGCGCAGGCGCCCGCCCCTGACCTGGCGGCCTACGAAACCGCCTGGGCGGAGGTCATGCGGCTCGAGAAGGCAAACGCAGGAGACGAAGCGCGCAAAACAGTGGCCCGGGTGATCTCGCTGGACGACTTCGGCTCATTACCCGAAGCCGTGCAGTACAAATGGTTGCACCACGCGGGCGACCTCGCGATCGAATCGAAGGCCTTCGATGCAGCGTATGCGCTCTTCAAGATCACGACCGGAATGAGCCTGGCCAGCGAAGACGACTGGGGATACCTCTTCGCCTCGGCGGAGATGTCCGGTGCGCGCGCGGATGCGTTCCGGGCGCTGGCAGTCACTGCCCAGCGGTGGCCGGCGAAGCTCGAATCGTTCAATCCGCAGTTCATCAATCGCGCGTTGTTCGGCGGCGATGCCCGAACCGACCGGAGCGATGCCCGCTTCGAGGCGCTGGACGCGCTGTACGGCGCCAAATGGAAGCTGGACTTTGGGTTCGAGCCGAGCGAGGCATGGACAGATCTCGTGCGTCTTTTGCTGGAGCGTGGCGACGTGCAACGAGCGATCGACGTTTCAGCCCGCATTACGGCCCCACGTGCGTTGCTCGCGATGCGCGTCGACAAGCGCTACGACGCCGTCGTTCGCGCCGTGCCGGAGCGTTTCGACGTCGATCTGGCCATGGCGCGGCAGATCGCAGTGCTGAAGAAAATGTCTGCAGACTCACCGCGGCGACTGGCCCTCAAGATGGAGCTGATCTACGGGTATCTGGAGGCCGCTCAGTATGAGCAGGCGTTGACTCTCGCCGATGCGGTGCTGAAGGACGAGTCACGTGAAACTGCCTATGACGACTACGAGCAGCACATCAACTGGATCCTCGATACGCGCGGCTTTTCGCTGCTCCGGCTCGGGAGGTGGGGAGAGGCACAACGGAATCTCGAACAGGCCGCCGCGCTGCTGGAGGACGGCAAGCCCAACGTGAGCAATGCGATCAATCTCGGAGGGCTGCACGCGGAGTTCGGTCGCTCACGGGAGGCGCTGGCAGCGCTCGGCTCAATGGCGTTCGACCCGGAAGGGGTGAGCGGATATGGAGGCATGCAGGTGCATCACGTGATGCTGCGCGCCGCGCTCGCCAGTCGCGACACCGTGGGTGTGAAGGATGCGCTCGACTACATGCGGGAGCATCAATCCGACGCCTGGTCGACATTTCAGACGGCACTGGTCGACGCGAACGAGCTGGAGGCGGCGGCCAGTCTGTTGATACGCCGGCTGAAGGACCCAGCGCTTCGGGGTGCCGCGCTGTCGGAGATGCAGGTCTATCGCGACGGCGCATTGTCTCCGGTTGCCCGCACGCTCGCGCAACGCTGGCTGCAGGTCAAGGCGCGGCCCGACGTTCAGGCCGCTCTCGCGGAAGTCGGACGCATCGAGAAGGTTTCGCTGGGTCCGCCGCTGAGCTGACAGAACGCTAGTCGCCCGCTTTGCCGCCTTCCCAGTGGAACTTGTGCAGGATGCGGTGGGCCACCGGCGCGATCAGCAAGCCGGCGCTGAAGAGGAACACGACGCCGGCGTACAGCGCGAAGAAACCGGCGAAGAGCTTGCCGGCGGGAGTCTGGAGCGGATTTACCGGGCCCATGCCACCGAGAAGCATGGCGGTATTGAGAAACGCATCGTGCCACTCCATGTGCTCGAAGTGCTCGTAGCCCCACATTCCCATGAACAGGGAAGCGCCGAGCAGCGCCACCACGAACATCGAGTGCCGCACCATGCGGCGACCGAAGACGTGCGAGGGAATCGGGGGCTTGCGGTGAGTCTCGTACACAGCGGCCTGCCTTTCGCCGCTGCCGACGAGCGGCTCACCACACCTTACAGAGGTCTTCGGGTTTCTTCACCAGCTTGTGGCTCGCCTTGCAGCTGAACGCCGCGGCGAACTCCGGCATGTTCACCACGACGCCGTTGATGCGATGGCGTGGCGGCGAATGCGGATCGGTAATCGCATTGATGCGCGTGCTCTCCGGGCGCTCGTTGGAGCAGGCCCACTGGGCAAAGCCGACGAAGAAACGCTGTGATGGCGTGAGCCCATCACGCTCGGCAAGCCGCATGGCTTTGGTCTGTTCCTGCCATGCCATCCACGCCAGCAACTCGCCGCCCAGATCCGCGATGTCCTCTCCCGAAGTCAGGGCGCCGTTGATCTTGATGTCATCGATAGCCGTGTACTGCGAATACTGGTCGCGAATGCACTGCGCGCGTTTCTCGAACTTCTCCGCGTCTTCCTTCGTCCACCATTCGCGCAGATTCCCATCGCCATCGTACTGCCGCCCTTCGTCATCGAAGCCGTGGGTCAGCTCGTGGCCGATGGTGCCGCCCGTGTTGCCGTAGTTGGGCGCGTCGTCCAACTTCGCGTCATAGAGCGGCGGCATCAGCACACCGGCGGGGAAATTCACGTCGTTCATCGACGCTTCGTAGTACGCATTCACCGTCGGCGCAGTCATCCCCCACTCGCCACGATCGACGGGCTTGCCGATCTTCGCGGCCTGGCGGAGCGATTCGAAGCGGATCGCCGCGGTCACGTTGTCGAAGAAATCCGAGCGCTCGATGGTCAGCGCGGAGTAGTCGCGCCACAGGTCCGGATACCCCACCTTGTTGCGCACCTTCTCGAGCTTCGCGACGGCCTGCGCCTTGGTCTCCGGGCTCATCCAGTCGAGCTGGCCGATGCGCTGTCGCATGGCTTCCTCGATCTGTCTGGTCATCCGCACCGTCTTCTCTTTCATGTCCGGGGTGAAGGTCCGCGCAACATACTCCCGGCCCAACGCATCCCCGAGATCGCGATCCACCCAGGCCACGCATTTCTTCCAGCGCGGCCGGTCCTGCTCCGCGCCACGCATGTACTTGCGATGGAACGCGAAACCCTCGTTCACGAAGGGCGAGGACAGATACGGCGCGGAGGCCGAGATCAGCGACCAGCGCAGGAACGTGCGCAGGTTCGCGAGGCTCTCTTCCTTCAGCCGTGCGTTCAGTTCCTTGAAGAACGCCGGCTCCATCAGGTTCAGCCACGGCTGCGGATTCATGCCAGCGGCCTTGAAGTACGCAGGCCAGTTGAAGGCCGGTGCAATTTTCGGCAGCGACCCCAGCGTCTCGCGATGGTATATCTTGTAAGGATCGCGCCGATCCACTTTCGTGAGCGATGCTTTCGCAAGCGCCGTCTCGATACGCATCACCGTCGCCGCGTCCGTCTTCGCCTGCGGCGTCGGCTCACCGAGCAGCATGAACATCCGCGTGATGTGCTCGACGTACTTCTCGCGCGTCTCGACGGATTTCGCGTCCGTCTTCAGATAGTAATCGCGATCCGGCAGGCCCATCCCGCCGTAATCGATCACGGCGATCTGCTTGGTCGCGTCACGAGCGTCCTGCTGCACTCCGCTGCTGAAGAACACCATGTTGCTCACGACGCGCTGATGGATGTCACCCACCAGCGCGGCCAACGCTTTCTTGTCGCGCAGATTCGCGACGCGCTCGAGATCCGGCTTCAAAGGCGAGATGCCGGCGCGCTCAATGGTGTCCGTGTCCATGCAGGCGGCGAAGTAGTCGCCGATCTTTTGCTGGCTGGGCGTGCGATTCGCGATGTTCTTCGCGGCGTCCTCGAGAATGCCCCAGAGATACCGCTGGTTGTCCGCAGAAAGCTTCCCGTAAACATCCCAGCGCGTCTGGTCCGGCGGAATCGGATTGTTCTTCAGCCACCCGCCGCACGCGTACTGGTACAGGTCGTCGCACGGCTCCGCGGACTTGTCCATCGCGCTCACATCGAGGCTCGGCGTGTACGGCAGCTCCTCGAGCGGCTTCTCAGGCGCAACCTGCATGCGCGCCGGCGGCGCGATGGAGCTCTGTGCGGACGCGGTCGGAATGACCGACAACGCAAACAGGATCCACATCAGGAACACGACGATGGTGCTCGCGCTGTAGACGAGAAACCGGTGGTAAACGCGGTTGTAGGTGATGTGAATGAGACTGTGCACGAGACGCAGCCCGACGTAGATCCACGCCAGCGTCACCTGGATGATCGTCACCCGATCGCTGGCGGCCAGTGCGAGACATACCACAAAGAACAGCACGGGAACTTCGAAAAGATTACGGAAGTTGTCCGCGGTCGCCACGTTCTGGAATCGTGCGGCGGCCTGAGTGCTCGTTGCGACGGACTGAGTGGAAATTCGCAGCGTCCTCATCTCGCGGATGCGCACGACGTACATGCGCACCCACACGATGGCGATCACCGCCACCATCGCGACCATCGGCAGGTAGATCGACTGACTCATAGGCCTCGTTCCGCGAGACGCAACGAGGCGCAGTCTAGCTCACACGTGGGACGGCTGCGGCAATCCGCGGCGGGAGCCGTAACGATGGGCATACACCTTCGTGAACTCGGCGCCGAGCAGGAAGATCTGGGCGGAGTAGTACACCCACACGAGCACCAGGACCACGGAGCCCGCGGCTCCATAGCTCGATGCGATGGCGCTGTTCCCCAGGTACAGGCCGATCGCGAACTTCCCGACGCTGAACAGCAGCGCTGTGACCAGCGAGCCGATGATCACATCCCGCCACGCGATGCGCGCGGACGGCAGTATCTTGTAGATCATTGCGAACAGCACCGTCACGAGCGCGAACGAGAACAGGAAGTTCACGGACTCCAGCACCGCGCCCGTCGCGTCCGCCGGGCCCCATCGCTTCGCGAGCGCCGTCAGCACTGCGCTCAGCACGAGCGACACCAGGAGCAGAAATCCGATCGACAGGATGAGCCCGATGGACAGCAGGCGCGTGCGCACGAAATACCAGAACCCGCTGGTGCGTTCAGGCGGCACGTCCCAGATCTGATCGAGTCCGTCCTTGAGCTCGGCGAGCGCGGTGGTCGCGCCCACGAACAGCGTGACCATGCCGATCACCGTAGCAACGAGTCCCGCGGCCGGGTGGTTGGCGCTCATCACCATTGCCTCGATGGCGCGCGCGCCCTCCGGCCCGAGCAGGTCGCTCACCTGCGCGTAGATCTCGCCTCGCGCAGCATCCTGCCCGAAGAACAGCCCCGCGATTGCGATCGCCACGATCAGGATCGGGGCCAGCGAGAACACTGTGTAGAAGGCCAGCGCAGCGCCCTTCCTCGACGCGCGATCGCCGACCCACTCCCACACCGAGTCGCGCATCAGCACCCAGATTGCCTTGAGACTGTGGACGATGATCATGATTGCGGTGGCCGCTCACGCAATGGCACGGCCTCTGGTGCTACAACGGCCTTCACGGGATAGTGATCCGACGCACGCCGCGACAGCAGTGTCCGGTGCACGCTGAAGCTCAGCAGCGAGCCTCGCGGCCGCACCCACACGCGGTCGAGAGCGAACATCGGCGCCCATACAGGAAATGAACGCAGGCGCGGTGGCGTTCCCAGCAATCCGTGCAGCCATCGCAACGGCCGTCCGAGCGGCAACCACTCGTTGACATCCCCCAGCACGACCACCGGCTGGTCCATGGGCATCTCACGCAGGATTTTGAGCACCTTGCGTACCTGAAACCGGCGCTCGTACGGCAAGAGGCCAAGGTGCATCACGAACACGCGCACGCACGTGCCCGACACGTCGATGTCCACTTCGAGCGCGCCGCGCGGCTCGAAACGCCACAAGCTGAGATCGTGGCGGCGGACGGCGAGAATCTTCCGCCGCGTCATCAAGGCATTACCGTAGTCGCGGTCGTGCCGGATGATTGTCGTGCCCGCGACGTACTGCATGCCCGTCGTGTGCGCCAGGTATTCGAGCTGCTGCGAATCCGTGCCCGGCCCACCGCGGCTGTCCACTTCCTGCAGCCCGATGGTGTCGCACCCCATTTCGTGAATCACGGCGGCGATTCGCTGCACATCACAGCGACCATCCGTGCCGACACATCGATGAACGTTATAAGAGGCGATATGAAGCGGCTGATATTGCAGCGGCTCCGGCGCAGGCCGCGCGTCAGTCGATGGGGCGGGGGCGTGCATGCGATTCGGGGCTGTCCGCGAAGAGCCAGCGCCGCACCAGCCAGGTCGCGGCGACCAGGAGCCCGCCCAGCGCGAGGATCGCCAGAATGCTGAGCGGATCGATGGAACGCGGGTCGCGCAGGCCGGCGAACAGCTGATCGCCGAAGATCGTCGCGACGACCGTGCCCGGCAGGATGCCGATCGCAGTGCCGACGACGAAGTGCCACGGCCGGATCCGGATGGCCCCGGCCACCATGTTCACGACAGCGAACGGCGCCATGGGAACGAGGCGGACGGCTGTCATGGCCACGAGTCCCCGCCGCCGCATCACCTGACTCAGGCGATTCAGTCGTCCGCGCGCGATGCGTCTTACGCCCTGACGATCCAGTCTCGTGCCGAGCGCGTAGGTCGCCATCGCTGCAATGAGAATTCCGGTGAACGCGTACGCAAATCCATGCCACGCGCCGAATGCCGCAACGGCCAGCAAAGTCAGCAGCGGCCGTGGAAACATGATGATGCTCGCGGGCGTGTAAGCCAGCACCATCAGCACCGGCGCGCCACGGAGCAACGCGAAACTGCTGGCCCAGGTGACGATCTGCTCCGCATTGGCCCAACGTGCCAGCGGCGTGAAGTGCCAGAGCGCAGTGAGCACGCCCGCCAGCAGGAGAATGGCGACGGGCATCACCCACGCAGGTCGCACGCTTCGCGGCGCCATCTCCGGCGAGAATTGTTCGATCAGCGTATCGAGTGAGACCGGATTCTCCGGATCCGCCACACCCGCCACGGCGAGCAGCGTCTCAGAGGGCTCGTCGAGGCGCTCGTACTTGCGGAGCGAGCGCTCCTCGCTGGCCAGCGCCGCGATGGCGCCGTGAACCGAACCCGACTCCTTCAGTGCTCGCGCCACGCGCTCAGGCGGCACGTCCAGATGCTCGCCGAGCAGCACGTTGCGGAAGTCGCGGATCGCACGCGCAACGCGCTCCTCGCCACGCGCTTCGATCGCGACATCGCACTCCGTATCCAGACCCATCGACCGGTTGGAGAAATTTGCCGAGCCGATGCGCAGGTACTGATCGTCCACGATCAGCAGCTTCGAATGCAGGTCGCAGCACTGTCCTTCCGGCAGGCCGGGGATGTGCGGGAAGTAGGCGTAGAAGCGACCATGGCGATCTGCGTCGCGCAACTTCCGCAGTTGCACCGTGCGCAACGTTCCCATCGTGGGTGCCTCGAGCCACCCTTGCGTCGAAAGTCTCAGCACCGCAACTACTTCCGGACCTTCGGGCTCCGCCAGCCGCGCAGCCAGCGCGTCGCTCAACGCCGTCGAAGTGAAGTACTGATTCTCGATGTAGATCGTGCGCTTCGCCGCCGCGACCATATCGAGATAGAGCTGCAGCACTTCGTGGATCGGCTCCTCGCCATCCATGGCCGCACGCGTGCGCGCGGTGGCGACAGCGGCGTCCTCGAGTGAAACGGGAAGACTCTCCGGCCACGGATCCGAGCTCACCGCGAACGTCTTCAGCGACTGGCCCGTCGCCCGTTCCCAGCGATCGCGCGCGATCTCGTCGAGCATGCGCGCGGCATCCCCATCCATCGCCATCACGGTGTCGTGGAAGGGCGCATAGGCATCACCGCATCCTTCGTTGATCCGTCGCGTCTCGTGCGCGCCGTGATCCGGCGTGTCCCACCGGCTCAACGTGAGATCGAGCCCGCCGCAGAACGCGAGCACGCCGTCGATGACGACGACTTTCTGGTGCTGGGACGCGCCGATCGGATAGTGATCGTCGTAGCGCAGCCGCACGCGGCGCTTCGGCCGCCAGCCGAGCCCGTAGATCGGCGACAGCTCACGACCTTTGGAGAAGATCACCGGGTAATCCCAGGTGAGGATGTTCACCTCGAGCCGGCGACGCCGCTTCACCAGGAAATTGAGGAAGTCGCCGAGCAGCTCCGGCACGCGCGGAATGCCGTGATAGAGCCGCGTGCGGCTGTGGAAATCCCAACCGAGAATCGTGATCGACCGTTCCGCGCGCAGCGCCGCGAGCGAGAACGCCCGGAAGTACGCCTCACCGTCGACGATCAGCGAGATGCGATCCGCATGCGCCACGCGCATGCAGTTGCGGCCGGGAACGAAAACGCTTTTGCGCTCCTGTGGATGCCTCTCCACAGGAGCGCTGACGGAATCCTCGAGTTTTTGCGAACGAGCGGGCATAGGAACGGTGGGCGGACGCGCCGTCATGGTCGCGCTTCAGCACGGCCCGTTCCTAGAACGCTTGGGCTCCCGCCTGGGGTCCCCGTCTTTATGCGCGCCCGGCCGGATGTTGAGGTGACTTCTTCGGCGCGCGGCGACGTGGTGTGCCGTCGCCCTGCGGGGACCCGAGCACGAGGGTGGCTTTCTGCGCCTCGGCGAAGCGAGCTGCGATGTCCTCCCAGTTCCAGACGTTCCAGATGGCGTCGAAGAATTTCGCCTTCTCGGTCTGGTACTGCAGGTAGTACGCGTGCTCCCAGGCGTCGATCACCATCAGCGGCACGCTGCCGACGAGCGTCTCGGACTGGTGATCGTGGATCTGGGCGGTGAGCAGGCGCGAGGAGAGCGAATCCCATACCAGCGCGGCCCATCCCGAACCCATGTTCGTAACGGCTGCCTGCGTAATCTGCTTCTTGAACTTGTCGAAGCTGCCGAAATCGCGTTTGAGCGCATCGGCGAGCTCACCCTGCGGCTCCCCGCCACCCTCCGGCGACATGTTGTTCCAGAACAGGCTGTGCAGCACGTGCCCGGACACGTTGAACGCCAGCGCCTTTTCGATGGCTGCGATGGTCGAGAAATCCCCGCCGGAGCGTGCCTCCTCCAGCTGCTCGAGCGCCTTGTTGGCACCGTCGACGTACGTCCTGTGATGCTTGTCGTGGTGCAGTTCCATGATCCGCGCCGAAATATGGGGCTCGAGCGCGGCGTACTCGTAAGGCAGATCGGGAAGCACGTACTGAGGCATGACGGGTCTCCAGAAGGCAGAATTCGGCACCGAAAACAAAGCAATGGATGTACCCGGGATGAAGCGGATCGCGCTCGCTGGCGCCAGCCTTCTGGCGGTCGTGCTGCTTGCTTTTTTTGTCTATCGTGGAACCGGCGTACCGGTCATTGCGCAGCTCGCACGAGCGTGTCGCACGTTGCCGATGTCCGCGGGCGCCGGCGACATCGCGATCGACAACGAGCGTGGCGTCGCCTATCTCGCGTATCTCGATCGGAAACCGAATCCGGAAGGCAAGTCGCCGACCGGCACGGTGATGCTCGTCGACTTGAATGCAGCTGAACCGCGCGTGCGCGCTGCGCTCGCTTCCGACCCGCCTCAGTTCCGTCCGATTGCGTTGAGTCTGTACGTCTCGCCGCAGGGAGCGCGGCGGCTGTTCGTGCTCGACATGGCGGGATCGGTGCACGTCTTCGAGCAATCGCCCGCGGGTGCGTTTACTTTTCTCAAGACGCTGAACGATCCGTTGCTGGCGGACCCCACTGGAATCGTCGCTGTAGGGCCTGAGCAGTTCTACGCCACGTCGCGCTTCGGAATAGTCCATTTCGACGGTCAGCGCGCCAGGACTCGTGGACTGAAGATCGGGGCCGGCATTGCCGTGAGTCCGGACGGTCGCGTGATTTACGTCAGCGAGAAGAACGGCCGGCGTGTGCAGCTTCTGGACCGCGACCACGAAACCGGCGCGCTCCAGCCAAGGCAGCGTATCAAGCTGGGTTCGTCGGCAGATCAGCTGAACACGGACGCGGCGGGGACTGTATGGATCGCAGCACATTCGCGCGTGCTTGCCCTCCCGCGGGACGGGCAGCTCGCGGAGGTCTATCGGAACGATGGCAGTGCACTCGGCGAAGTCACTGCCGTCGGTGCACACGCAAACCAAGTCCTGATCGGCTCGATGTCCGATCCAAGACTCGTGCTCTGCCAAAAAGAATGAGGCGAGCGGCACCGTTGCCGGTGCCACTCGCTCGATTCCTCACGCGATCAGGCGTGTCTTACTGCTTCGGCGGCGTATCCGACGGAGGCGGCGTCGCGGTGCTGTCAGCAGGCGGCGGCGTGGTCGTCGCATCGGGCGAGGCCGGCGTGCCAGTGTCAGCAGGCGGCGTAGTCGTGCTGTCCGCCGGGGGCGGCAGGGCCGACTGGTCGGCCGGGGGGCTTTCCGTCGACGGCGAAGTCGATGCGCTTTCCTGCTTGGCACAGGCCGAAGCGAGCAGCAGGGCGGCTACACTCAGGAACAGGGCACTGCGATTCATATGGATCACCTCACTGATTGTCCAAGGACCTGGCCCTCGAGGGGCGCAAGGGGCTAACGCCTCTTCGCTCGCCACGTTCCGATGTCGCAAATCGGTGTCGCCATTCGAGTCGCAGCGAACTTCTCGGCCGGAGCCGTCAGCATCCGGTGTGCCCGGGAGTACAGTGAAGCTGTAGCATAGGGGCCGAAAACCGGGGGAAATGAGCGTGATCCATGCCTCGATCGCAGGCTGGGGCAAGTGCCTTCCGCCTGCCGTGCTCTCCAACGACGACCTTGCGACGATGTTCGAAACGTCCGACGAGTGGATCACCACGCGCACGGGCATCCGCGAGAGGCGCGTCTCCCATGTGTCGCTGGATGAAATGGCTTACGTCGCGTCCGCGCGCGCGCTCGCGTGTGCCGGGATCGAGGGCGAGGCCATTGAGCTCATCGTGTTCGGCACGTGCAGTCACGATGATCAGGTGCCCAACATGGCCTCCGGCATCCAGCTGCGCATCGGCGCGCACCACGCCGCATCCATGGACGTGAACACGGCGTGCACGAGTTTCCTCTACGGCCTCTCGACCGCGACGGCGATGATCCGCATGGGCATCGTGCAGAACGCGCTCGTGATCGGCGCGGAGCTCATCTCGCCGTTCATGGACTGGAAAGATCGCAACGTTGCCGTCCTCTTTGGCGATGGCGCGGCAGCAGTCGTGCTCCAGGCAACGGATCGCGAAGAAGGCGTGCTAGCGGAAAAACTCGGTTGCTACGGCGACGCGCGCGACATTCTGCGCGTGCATGGCATGGGCGGCCGCTATGCAAACCAGGGCGTGCTCTACGGCGTGACACGCTGGCAGTTCGAAGGGCAGGAGATCTTCAAGCGTGCCGTGCACGGCATGGCGACATCGTGCGAAACCGTGCTCGGCAAGCTCAAGGCGACTGCGGATCAGGTTGAACTCGTGGTTCCGCATCAGGCGAACCTGCGCATCATCGAAGCGGTGGCCAAGCGCGTCCACGTACCCATGGAACGCGTGTATGTGAACGTGCAGCGTTACGGGAACATGTCGTCGGCAACGGTTCCCGTCGCGCTTTGCGAAGCGCTCGAGGAAGGGCGTGTGAAACCCGGTGCGTTGTTGCTGATGCCGGGCTTCGGCGCGGGCCTCACGTACTGTGCCCACGCGGTGCGCTGGGGCGAGCGGGTGACGCCGGTGCGTTCCTCATCCGTCGAGCTGCCGCCGAACGACCGTACGGCGCTCGAGCTGGTTCGCGACGTGACGGCGCGCAAGACAACCCCCGTCAACGTCGCGCACTAGTAAATTGGAAAAAAGTCGCCTGCGGCGCTTTTTTCGAGACCCTACTCGATTCCCGGCGGCAAAAGGCGCGACTTTTGCCGCCTACGCAGCCAGTCACGAGTCGACAGGCTTCAGTTATTTCTTGGCGGCCGCTTTCTTTTTACGGGCCGGATCCTTCGGCCGCGACTTGCCGAACGAACCCTTGTAAATCTTTCCGCGCCGCGTCTTAGGATCGCCCTTGCCCATCGTCTGCTCCCGGTCTGCTGGTGAAATGCAGGGCGCGAAGTCTACTAGATTGTTGGCGCCAGAATTCGGTCCACGTGCTCGCGCAGCTGCATGAGCAGCCCGGCGGCAAAGTCGGCGAACACGCGCACCTTGATCGAGCCGCGCAGCGCCGCTGGGTAGACGATGGACATCGGGTCGCCCATCGCCGACCAGTCCTTGAGCACGATCTCGAGCCTCCCGCGCGCCAGCGCTTCGGCCACCATCATGTCGGTGGATTGCACGATGCCTGCGCCCCGGATGGCGGCGGAGATCGGCGCGTCGTGTGAATTGAAGGCCAGCGCGAAGGGAAGCTTGAACGACTTGCGTGTCTTCTCTTCCTGGAAGTACCACGGTTTCGGCTTGCCATTCGTGCTCGACAACAGCCCGATGAGGCGATGCTTGTTGAGATCGTCCAGCGTTTGCGGCATGCCGTGCTGCGCGAGGTATGCCGGCGAAGCGCAGGTGACGAGGCGCATGTGACACACCCGCCGCGCGACGAGATTGCGGTCCCGCACCGGTCCACCGCGCACGGCCACGTCGATTTCCTCCTGGACCAGGTCGACGACGCGATCGTTGTACTGCACCTCGAGCGACAGCTCCGGATAACGCGCCGTGAACTGCGTGAGCGCCGGCATGAGCAGATGCCGGCCGAACGCGACGGGCACATCGACACGCAGCTTTCCCTGCGGCCTCTCTCTGGTGCGCTTCACGGATTCGTCCGCCGCTGCGACCTCCGCAAGAATGCGGCGCGAACGTTCGAAGTACTCGGTGCCGTCCGGCGTGAGCGTGACCCGGCGCGTGGTGCGATGGAAAAGCCGTACACCGAGATGGCGTTCGAGCTCCGCGATCTGCGTGCTCACCACCGCGCGCGAGAGCTCGAGCACATCCGCCGCCTTGGTGAAGGAGTTGAGCTCCGCAACCCGCGAGAAGGTGCGCATGCAGGCGAGCTGGTCCATCCGGCGACTCCCCCATTGTCCGGGCCTGCCGAACAATGATTTCGGCATTGGCCCGTTTTTCCGAAACAGCCGGGAGCCTACGCTAATCCCATGTTCGTGTTCCATCGCTCTTTCTGGACAGTCGCCGCCGGGCTCGGGACCGCGCTGGCGGCGGTCTGCATCGGCCTGATCCTCGACCGTATGGCCTCGGCGCCGGGTGTTGCGCCGACCCCGACGGCGAGTGACATATCGCTTGCAAGGCGCTGACTCCTCGAAACCCGCTGTCTTGTCCGGCTGAAATCGTTGCTGTATCGTCCGCGCCGGTTCGTGACCTTTCCCTTTCTCTGCCGCCTGTCTGGCCCTGTGCGCCGGCTTCCGACCAAGAAAAGCCGAATCGTTCTCGATCCAGGTGGCAGGGGGCCCCCGCGGATACAGGCGGGTAAATCTCTGCTGTGAGCGTGTGTGTATGACGGGGTCGTAACTTGCGACACGGGATGTGTCGCGGTCGATACCCGATTTCTGGAGTCTGATTCTGTTATGACGAAGATCTATGTCGGCAATCTGCCGTTCTCAGCAACCGAAAGCGAAGTTCGCGATATGTTCTCGCAGCACGGCACGGTCGAGTCGGTGAGCCTCATCACCGATCGCGACACGGGCCGGCCCCGTGGGTTCGGGTTCGTGGAAATGTCTCGCGCCGATGCCTCGCGCGCCATCCAGGCCTTGAATGGCAAGGACATGGGCGGCCGTCCCCTGCGCGTCAACGAAGCGCAGGAGCGCGGTGGCGGCGGTCCCCGCCCGGGTGGCGGCGGTCCGAAGCGTTGGTAAGGCGCTGACGACGAGTTGAGTTGATCGATACAACCGGGGCGTTCGCGAGAACGCCCCGAGTTGTCTCTAGCGGTAGCGGGCGAGAATCTTCTCGAGCCCCTTGGAGCCCGGCGTTAGTTTTTCGTAGGGCACCTTGTTGAGCGCCGTGTCAGGGGTTGCATTGAGGTCGTGGAATTCCTTTTCCGCGGCTTCCACGAACAACAAGCCGGTCAGGTATTCACCTGCCTTCATGCGTTCCTGGATTTGCGAGGCAGCGACCGAGCGGTTCGTCGGGTCGTAGCTGCTGTCGAGCTTGCGCAGGACGATGCGGCTGCCATCGTGCATCACCACGGGCAGCGTCTCCCCTTCCTGGTAGTCGGCAACGATCTCCCGCTCCAGCGGGATGAAGTCCGCATGTACTGCGGGCTCATAGTGCTCGCGTGTGTACGCGTAGCTCTTCGTCGAACCTTCGTGATCGTTGAAGGTGACGCACGGCGATAGCACGTCGATCAGCGCGAAACCCTTGTGACGCAAACCGGCCTGGATCAGCGGCACGAGCTGCTGTTTGTCGCCGGAGAAACTGCGGCCGACGAACGTGGCACCCAGCGTCATGGCAAGCAGCACAGGATCGATCGGCGGCTGGAAGTTCGTTTCGCCTTTCTTCGCCTTCGTGCCCACGTCTGCAGACGCGGAGAACTGCCCCTTCGTCAGGCCGTACACACCGTTGTTCTCGATGATGTACAGCATGTTCAGGTTGCGGCGGATGGCGTGGCAGAACTGGCCGAGGCCGATCGACAGCGTGTCGCCGTCTCCCGAGACGCCGATGTAGTAGAGCTCGCGGTTGGCTGCATTCGCGCCCATGGCGATGGAGGGCATGCGCCCATGCACGGAGTTGAATCCGTGTCCGCCGCTCACGAAGTACGCGGTGGTCTTGGACGAGCAGCCGATGCCGGAGAGCTTCACGAGATTCTGCGGCTGGAGCGACAGCTCCCAGCAGGCTTCGACGAGCGCAGCAGTGATCGAATCGTGTCCGCAGCCTGCGCACAGTGTGGAGAGTGAACCCTCGTAGTCACGTCGCGTGAATCCGAGATCGTTCCGCGGCAGCGATGGGTGAGCAACTTTCGGTTTGGCGAGATACGTCATGCGCGTTGCTCCAGCGGCTGCTGCTTCGGTCTCGGGCGCACCTCATCCAGCACGCCTTCCACGATGAAGCTCGAGGAGATGGGCAGGCCGCTGTAATGCAGGAGCGAGCGCAGCTTCGTCTTGTCCACTTGCGTCTCGAGCGTGAGGAGCGACCTGAACTGCGCGTCGCGATTCTGTTCCACGACGAACAGCAGCCGGTGCGCGGCGAGAAAGCGCTCCACGTCCTCTGTGAATGGGAAGCCGCGCACACGCATGTAGTTCACGCGCACGCCTTCGGCTTTCAGGACGTCGATGGCTTCGTGAATGGCGCCGTCGCAGCTACCGAACGAGACGAGGCCGATATCGCTCCCGGCCGTGGCATCGATGACTGCACGCGGCATGAGCTTCTTCGCCGTCTCCCATTTCTTCATGAGGCGATCGAGCACGATCTGGTATTCGGCCGAGTCCTCCGTGTACACGCCGTACTGCGTGTGACCGGAGCCGCGGGTGAAATACGACGCCTTCGGATGCATGCCCGGCAGGGTTCGATATGGGATGCCATCGCCATCCTTGTCCAGGTAGCGATAAAACTTCTCGAGCTTCTGGATTTCCTCGAGCGTGAGCACCTTGCCACGATCGGGCTTGTACGTGTCGTCCCACTTCAGGTCGCGACACATCCAGTCGTTCATGCCGATGTCGAGATCGGACATCACGAACACGGGCGTCTGCAGCCGTTCGGCGAGATCGAACGCCTGCACGGCCATGTAGAAGCATTCCTCGGGATTCGAGGGATACAGGCAGACGTGCCTCGTGTCCCCATGAGACGCGTACGCGGCAGCCATGATGTCGCACTGCTGAGTGCGCGTCGGCATGCCGGTGGACGGCCCCACGCGCTGAATATCGAAGATCACCGCCGGCACTTCCGCGTAGTACGCGAGGCCGATGAACTCCGTCATGAGCGACACACCGGGCCCGGAGGTCGCCGTGAACGCGCGCGCGCCATTCCACATCGCACCGATCGTCATGCCGATGGCGGCGAGCTCGTCTTCCGCCTGGATGAACGCGAAATTCTTGCGGCCCGTCTCCGGATCGACGCGCATGCGATCGCAGAAAGCCTTGAAGGCGTCCATCAGCGACGTGGAGGGCGTGATGGGATACCACGCGGCGACGGTGGCGCCGGCGAACACGCAACCGAGCGCGGCCGCCGTGTTGCCATCGATCATGATGTGGCCGCTGGTCTTGGACATCTTCTCGGTGCGCAAGGGGAGCGGACACGTGAAGTTCTGTTTCGCGTAGTCGTAGCCGAGCTGGATCGCCTTCATGTTGCTGTCGACGAGCTGCGGCTTCTTCGCGTAGGTCTCGGCGAGCAGCGTGCGGATCTGCTCCAGATCGAGATCCAGCAATGCGGCGAGCACACCTGCGTAGCAGATGTTCTTCATCAGGATGCGCGTGCGCACACCGTTGAAGTTCTCGTTGCAGAGCTTCGCGAGCGGCACGCCGAGCACCGTGATGTCCTCGCGCTTCAGCAGCGCGGGGCGGGGCCACGTGGAGTCGTAAATCAGATAGCCGCCGGGCGACACTTCCTTCACGTCGCGCGCGTACGTTTCCGCGTTCATCGCGACCATGATGTCGACGGTGCCTGAGCGCGCGACGTAGCCATCCTTCGTCACGCGGATCTCGTACCAGGTGGGCAGGCCCTGGATGTTCGATGGAAAGTAGTTCTTCCCCATCACCGGAATGCCGCTCCTGAAGATGGACTTCATGAGCAGCGAATTGGCGCTCGCGGAACCGGTGCCGTTGACCGTCGCGATCTTGATGGCGAAGTCGTTGATACGGGGTGTTTTGGGAGACATCAGGCGATCTTGGGCTTTCTGGCCTCGAGCACTCGCGCTTCGTCCTCGGCGTGAGGCCAGCGCACGAATGATTTCTGCATGTCCCATGCGGCGGTCGGGCAGCGCTCGGCGCAGAGACCGCAGTGAACGCACAGGTCCTCGTCTTTGACCATGACGCGCGCCGTCTGTTTCAGCTCCGCCGAAACATACAGCGGTTGCGTCAGGTTCTTCGCGGGCGCACGCAGACGCGTGCGCAGATCCGCTTCCTCACCGTTCTCGGTGATCGTCAGGCAATCCACCGGGCAGATATCGATACAGGCATCGCACTCGATGCACAGCTTCGCTTCGAACACCGTCTGCACGTCGCAGTTGAGGCAACGCTGCACTTCCTGCGTCACCTGCTCGGCAGTGAAGCCAAGCTCCACCTCGATGTTGAGCTTCTTGAAGCGTTCCTTGAGCGAGACGTGCGGCATGAGGCGCCGCTCGACGGGCGTGTAGTCGTTCGAATACGACCACTCGTGCATCCCCATCTTGCGACTCTGCAGGTTCACGCCCGGCGGCAGGCGGTCCGTGACCGTTTCGCCCTGGCAGTGGCGATGAATGGAGATCGCAGCCTGGTGGCCGTGCTCGACGGCCCAGATGATGTTCTTCGGACCGAAGGCGGAATCGCCGCCGAAGAACACGCCAGCGCGCGTCGACTGGAACGTCACCGTGTCGACGACCGGAACGTGCCACTTGTCGAAATCGATACCGAGATCCGCCTCGATCCAGGGGAATGCATTCTCCTGCCCGATCGCGAGGATCACGTCATCCGCCGGCAGGAACTCCTCGCCGACGATGCGTTCTGCCGTGATGCGCCCCTTGTCGTCGAGGTCGTACTCCACCTTGTCGAACGTCATGCCCGTGAGCTTGCCGTTCTCGACCACGAACGCCTTGGGCGAGCGGTTGATGACGATCTCGACGCTTTCTTCCTCGGCGTCCTCCAGCTCCCACGCGGATGCCTTGAAAAAGGCGCGGGGCTTGCGCGCCATGACTTTCACGTTCTTCGCACCGAGACGGAGGCTCGTGCGGCAGCAGTCCATCGCGGTGTTGCCCACGCCGATGATCAGCACGCGCTCGCCGATCTTATCGATATGCCCGAAGGCCACCGACTCGAGCCACGCGATGCCGATGTGGATGTTCGCGCCGCCTTCCTGCCGACCCGGCAGCTTCAGCTCCTTGCCTTTCGGCGCGCCTGAGCCGACGAACACTGCATCGAACCCCTGGCCGAGCAGCTCTTTCATGCTCTTGATGGGGTGATTCAGTTTCAGGTCGACGCCCATGCCGACGATCTGCTGGATCTCCTCGTTCAACACGCCGTGTGGCAGGCGGAACGAGGGAATGTTGGTACGCATGAGCCCGCCGGGCTCGCCGTACTGCTCGAAAATGGTGACTTCGTACCCGAGCGGCATCAGGTCGTTCGCCACGGTGAGCGAGGCACACCCCGCGCCGATGCACGCGATGCGCTTGCCGTTCTTCAGCTTGGGAATTTTCGGCAGCCGCGCGGAAATATCTTCATCACGGTGGTCGGCGGCGACGCGCTTCAGGCGGCAGATGGCGACCGGCTTCTGCTCGACCCGGCCGCGCCGGCAAGCAGGCTCGCAAGGGCGGTCGCAGACACGGCCGAGAATGCCGGGAAACACATTCGAGTGACGGTTCACCATGTATGCATCGGTGAAACGTCCCTGCGCGATCAGGCGGATGTACTCGGGAACGTCGGTGTGGGCAGGACAGGCCCACTGGCAATCCACGACTTTGTGAAAGTAGTCGGGATGCTGGGTATCGGTCGGTTGCATTCAATGCCCGCAGCTAACGGGTCCCCCTCAGCTCCTCCAGGCAAGGCGGGTAAGTATAGAGGCGCGCACCGGATTGTCACTTTGACGGGACAGTGGTTGGGCGCGGGAACGGGGCGGTGCGCCCCAATTCGCGAGGCGCCTCAGGTGCTTACACGGCTCACTGCCGAGACGGGCGCAGGCTTGGGCCTGGACGCACGATTCCCGGGCGACGCGCGCGATAATCGGACAGAATCTGTGTCCAAATACTGCCTACAAGGGACGACAGGTTTGATTGTCGTTAGGGCAAAATAGGGATTACGGCTTAGTTGTTACGTGGCCCGTACAATTTTTCGGGACGGTCTCACCGCATTCTCTTTGTCGCCACGAAGCGAAAAAGGTGTTCGGTCCGTCACAGGTGTCGGGACCAAGGTCTCGTTGGTGCCGATGAACCGTATATCAGAGAGTGGATAAGGACTTCGCGGGGAATATGGCTCTGAAAATACTCGTCATCGATGATCACCCTCTGGTCCTCGAGGGGGTGGCCGCGGCGTTGGAAGGGTTCGGCGATGGTGTGCACATCGTCGCGGCCCGCACGGCCGACAAGGGACTTGCAGCGGCAACTGCCAATCCCGACCTCGATCTCGTGCTCCTCGACGTGGCGCTCCCTGGGGTCAGCGGTTTTGCGCTCATCGGCAAGCTCCGTGAGCGTTTTCCAACCCTGCCCATCGTCGTGCTCTCGGCGCTGGACGATGCGGCCAGCGTGAGCCGCGCGATGAACGCGGGCGCGATCGGCTTCGTGCCCAAATCCTCGGCTACGCGAGTGCTGATCAATGTCCTGCAGCAGGTGCTGGATTCCAGCGCCAGCCCGCAGGCTTTGGCAGCCACCAAGCCAGCCTCCTCGATGGTGGCGGCGGCGGGGGTGAAGGACCACGACGTCTCGCTCCTGACCTTGCGTCAGATCGAAGTGCTGTCCCGGGTGTGCCAGGGCAAGGCGAACAAGCAGATCGCCACCGAGCTCGGGCTCTCCGAAAAGACGGTCAAGGCGCACGTCACGGCCATCTTCAAGGTGCTGGGCGTGGCGAACCGGACCCAGGCAGCCCTGGCGGCGCGCTCGGTCGGAGTCGTCTTCGCGAGTTGACGTTGGATCGCACGCCGACCGAGATCAAGCTGCGCTCGCGGTCGCGGGTGCTGGAAGTGACGTTCGCCGACGGGCAGCGCTTCGAGCTGCCCTTCGAATACCTGCGCGTGCATTCCCCTTCCGCCGAGGTCAAAGGCCACGGGCCGGGCCAGGAAGTGCTCGTCCTGGGCAAGGAAAACGTGGGAATCCGGGCAGTTGAGCCCATCGGCCAGTACGCCGTCCGCCTCGTATTCGACGACGGCCACGACACCGGCCTCTACACCTGGAGCTACCTGTACGAGCTCGGCAGCGAGTACCCCGCGAAGTGGGCCGCGTACCAGGAACGAGTGAAAAAGCAGGCCGGCTGAGCGCGAGGAGGCCGTCAGGGAAGCGCAACGCCTTTAGCGTGTTGGCCGCATCACGAGGCACGGCCCCGAGTCGGCGCGCGAAGCCGCCTCGCCCCGGCAACCCCCGCCAGGCCGCTGCGCCGAAGGCGCATAAAAAAAAGGCCGGGTGAGAGTTTCCCCACCCGGCCGCAGTTACGTTTCAAGACCCCCGAATTGAGTCGGACCGATTCTGCGCACTCGCGGCTCGAAAATGCAACCTCGGCGGGGCCGGGGACCCGGTTGGTCTAAAATGCGCCCGCCCATGAACGACCCCAAATCGGCAGATTTCGGCTACGAGCGCGTCCCCTGGAACGAGAAAGCCCGGCGCGTGCGGGGCGTGTTCGATTCGGTCGCAGGCCGCTACGACCTGATGAACGACCTGATGTCCGGGGGCCTGCACCGGCTCTGGAAGCAATTCACCCTCTCGCTCACGAACCTCCGCCCCGGCCAGCGAGCACTGGATGTGGCGGGCGGCACCGGCGACATCGCCGCAGGCCTTGCGAAACAAGTGGGCGACCGCGGCCTCGTCGTGCTCACGGACATCAACGCGGCGATGCTGGCCCAGGGTCGGGATCGCCTGATCGACCAGGGATTCGTCTCGAACGTGCGCTTCGCGCAGGTGAATGCCGAGAAGCTCCCTTTTCCGGACAGCACATTCGACTGCGTAACCATCGCCTTCGGGCTGCGCAACGTCACGGACAAGCCGGCTGCGCTGGCTGCCATGCGCCGAGTGCTCAAGCCCGGTGGCCAACTGCTGATCCTCGAGTTCTCGCATCCGTCCGCGGCGCTGAAGCCCCTCTATGACACGTACTCGTTCCGCGTGCTTCCGGTGCTTGGACGCATCGTGGCCAACGACGAAGCGAGCTACCGATATCTCGCGGAATCCATCCGCATGCATCCGAATCAGCAGACGTTGCTGGAGATGATGAACACGGCAGGCCTCGAAGGCTGCCGCTATCACAACCTCACCGGCGGCATCGTCGCCGTCCATCGCGGCTATCGGTACTGAACCGCGCACACGATGCTGACGTCCACCATCGAAAACGTGCTCAACCGCGGGTTACCGCGATCGCCGCGCGCGCGGCAACTCTGCAGGGAGCTGCAGGGTCGCCGGGTTGCGATCGAGGTCACCGGCTTCACTCGCTTCATCGTCGAGTCGACCGGCGAGACGTTGAGCGTTACGCGCGATACCACGGGCACGGCGGAAGCCGAGCTCGCTGGCGGACCACTCAGTCTCATGGCACTCATGCGCAGCGCTCCAGAGGACGTTCTGCAGCGGGGCGATGTGCAGATTCGCGGAGATGCGCAGCTCGCGCAGCGCTTTCGTGAGCTCGCGATGCTTCTGCGTCCAGACATCGAAGAGGAGCTGTCGCAACTGATCGGGGACGTGCCTGCGCACCAGATCGGTCGCTTCACACGCGCCGCGCTCGGCTGGGGGCAAAAAGCGGCGGACACCACGGTGCGCAATATCGCTGAGTACCTGGCGCACGAGCGCCAGCATCTCGTGCCGCGCGCCGAAGGCGACCAGCTTCTGAAAGGTGTCGATCGCCTGCGCGAAGATGTCGACCGCATGGAAGCCCGCATCGGCGTGCTCGCCGAAAAACTCGCTCCCCGTGAGCAAGGCAGCGACGTGCCGAAACCATGAAGCTGCGCGTGCTCGCGCGCCTGCTCGAGATCCAGCGCGTGCTGCTTCGTCACGGGCTCGACGATTTCGTGCGGGCCACTCATCTCTACCGGCCGCTGCGTTTCGTGTTCCTTTTGTCGCCGGGCCTGTGGCTTGCACGCCGGCGCGGCGTTACGCGTGGCGAGCGCCTGCGGCTGGCGCTCGAAGAGCTGGGTCCGATCTTCGTGAAGTTCGGGCAGGCCGTCTCGACACGGCGCGACCTGCTGCCGAACGACATCGCCGATGAGCTCGCGAAACTGCAGGATCGCGTGCCGCCGTTCTCAGGCGCAGTAGCGCGGGCAGGCATCGAGAGCGCGTACGGCAAGCCCGTTACGGAGGTCTTCTCGGAATTCAGCGAAGCGCCGCTCGCTGCCGCCTCCATCGCCCAGGTGCACGTCGCGCGCCTGCGCAACGGGCGCGAGGTCGTAGTGAAGGTGCTGCGTCCGGGCATGCGCGATGTCATTCAGCGCGATCTCGAGGTGCTCTACGCGCTGGCGGATCTCGCGCAACGTTACTGGCCGGACGCGCGACGCCTGCGCCCACTCGAAGTCGTCCGCGAATACGAGAAGACCATCATCGATGAGCTGGACCTGATGCGCGAAGCCGCCAACGCCGCGCTCCTGAAGCGCAACTTCGCCGGCTCGACGCTGCTCTACGTGCCCGAGGTCTACTGGGACTACTGCCGCGTGGACGTGATGGTGATGGAGCGCATCCACGGCGTGCCGATCAGCGACATGGCCGCGCTCAAAGCCGCCGGCGCGGATATTCCGAAGCTCGCACGCAACGGCGTCGAGATTTTTTTCACGCAGGTGTTCCGCCACAACTTCTTCCACGCGGACATGCACCCCGGCAACATCTTCGTGCTCCTCGACGATCCGCAGAACCCCCGCTACGCAGCCGTCGACTTCGGCATCATGGGGACGCTCGATCCGCGCGATCAGCATTACCTCGCAGAGAACTTCCTCGCGGTCTTCGATCGCGACTATCGGCGCGTCGCGATCCTGCACGTCGAATCCGGCTGGGTGCCTGCCGACACGCGCGTGGACGAAATGGAGTCCGCAGTCCGCACCGTGTGCGAGCCGATCTTCGACAAGCCGATCAAGGACATCTCGTTCGGCACCCTCCTCTTGCGGCTGTTCGAGATTTCGCGCCGCTTCAACATGGAAGTGCAGCCGCAGCTCATCCTGCTGCAGAAGACGCTGCTCAACATCGAAGGCCTCGGCCGCGACCTGTATCCGGACCTGGATATCTGGAACACCGCGAGCCCGATCCTGCGCGACTGGATGCGTGAGCGCGTGAGCCTGCGCACTGTGTTCACCAGCCTCCGCAAGCAATGGCCGGAGATCGTCGAAGCCGCGCGCACCTTGCCCGCGCTCATCACGAACAGCATCCAGCGCGCACAGCACGGCACGCTCCGTATGCAAATCGAGTCAGCTGAGATCGCGGAGCTGAAAGCCGCCTTGCGTGCGTCCAACTGGCGGCGTGACGCGATCACGATCGGCGCGGTCATCCTGCTCGGCGGACTCTTCTGGCTGATTGCCGGGCGCGCTCCGGAGTGGCCCGGTTGGGCGATTACCGTGCTCGGAGCGGGATGGCTCCTGACCGCGTGGCGGCGTTAGCACGCGGATAGTGCGAGCCGCTTTGTGGACGCGCTATCGCGCCACTGCTAGCCTCATCGCGCCTTCCAATGCAACGTCACCATTCCCTTACTGAAGGGTCCATCAGTCGTGGACTCCTGTTGTTTGCGCTGCCGATTCTCTACGGCAACGTCCTGCAATCGCTGAACACGTCCGTCAACACCATCTGGGTCGGACACTTCCTGGGCGAAGCCGCGCTCACTGCGACATCCAACGCCAACAGCGTGATGTTCCTGATCCTCGGTGGGGTGTTCGGGCTCTCGATGGCCTCGACGATCCTGGTGGGCGTCTACCTAGGTGCCAGACGGCTCGACGATGCCAAGCGTGTCGTCGGCACGAGCGCGACGTTCTTCGCCGTGCTATCCGTGGTGATGGCCGTGATCGGCGCAGTGTTCTGCGAGCCGCTGCTCGTGGCGATGAAAACGCCGCCCGACTCGCTGGCACTGGCCGTCGCCTACATGCGCGTGATGTTCATCGGCCTGCCGACGAGCTTCATGTACTTCTTCGCCGCGGCCGTGCTGCGTGGCGCGGGCGATTCGAAGACACCGTTCCTGTTCATGATCGTTTCGGTGGCGCTCGACATCGCATTCAACCCGCTCCTGATCTTCGGCCTCGGGCCGTTCCCGCGCCTCGGCATCGCCGGCTCGGCGTGGGCCACGGCATTCGCCCAGCTCGTGACGCTCATCGCGCTCATCGTTCATCTCTACCGCAAGCACAATCCCCTGCGCCTGCAGCGGCATGAGCTCAGCCAGCTCAAGCCCGATGCCAGCATCGTGCGCACGCTCGTCGTCAAGGGCGTGCCGATGGGCCTGCAGCTGTTCGTGATTTCGCTGGGCGGCGTCCTCATGATCACGCTGGTGAATCGCTTCGGCACGGATGCGACGGCGGCGTACGGCGCCGCGTTCCAGGTGTGGCAGTACGTTCTGATGCCGTCCTTCGCGATCGGCATGGCCGTCTCGTCCATGGCCGCACAGAATGTGGGCGCACAGAAGTGGGATCGCGTGCATGCGACCGCGCGCTCGGGCGTGCTGTTCAGCGTGCTGCTCACCGGCTCCATCGTGGTGCTGCTCGAGATCTTCAGCACCGAGGCACTCGGACTGTTCCTGCCGGACGGTTCGACGGCCCTGCATACGGCGGAACACCTCAACCGGATCGCGGCGGTCTCGTTCGTTCTGCTCGGCGCGTCGATGGTGATCTTCGGCGTGGTGCGCGCGACGGGCGCCGTCTACCCGCCCCTCCTGATCCTCGCAGTGTGCCTGCTGGGTATCCGCTTTCCGCTCGCCTATGCGTTGCTCGGCTCATGGGGCGCGGATGCAATCTGGTGGAGCTTCCCGATCTCCTCGTCGATCGCGGTGGCGATGTCGGTGCTCTACTACAAGTACGGCAACTGGCGGACCATGCGACTGAACCCGGTCGGCCGGGGAGCCACGCCCATCCCTGCCGCATCGGCCGAAAGCTGAGCATTCGGTCATTGTCCGCGTCTGCGGTCAGGGCTACGCTCCGGCCCCGGTCGATATAACAATATTCGTCACGGCTTGGGAGGTCATATGGAGATGGCGGCGGTCGCTGCTGAGGGCGCTGGCGAGTCTGCGCGGCGCGAGACGATTCCTTTCCAGTTCACGGCCAACGGCGCGGAATACTTCCGCATCTGGATCGTGAATCTCCTGCTCACCCTGCTCACCGTCGGGATCTACTCGGCGTGGGCCAAAGTGCGCCGGTTGCGGTATTTCTACGGCAACACCTCGCTCGCCGGCAGCGCGTTCGAGTATCACGGGCAGCCGCTGCAGATCCTGAAGGGCCGGCTGATCGCGCTCGCCGCCCTCATCGTCTATTCGGTGGCGACACGCTTGTGGCCGTTCGCCATTTTCGTGCTGGCGCCCGTGCTGATCATCGCCGTGCCATGGGTGATCGTCAGGTCCCGCAAGTTCCAGATGCAGGTGACCTCGTGGCGAAACATCCGCTTCCGCTTTCACGGAACGTACGGTGGCGCGGCGGCGGCCTATATCGGGTGGGCCTTTGTCGCCGTGATCACGCTCTACATCATGACGCCGCACCTGCTGTACAAGCGGGTGAAATTCCTGCTCTCCGAGACGAGCTACGGCAGCCAGCGGTTCGGGTTCGAGAAGCGCGTCGGCCGATACTACGCGCTGTACTACATGACCGTCCTGCTGGCCTTCGGCGTGATGATCGTGGCAACGATCACGATGGTGATCATCGCCATGGTCCTGGGATTGGGCGTCAGCCTTGCGGGCGCGGCGCCGAACGGCCTGCTGGCCCAGCTCATTCCGCTGGCGACCACCGGCATCCTGGCGCTGGTGCTGTTGCCGATCATCGCCTATTTCGAGCAGCGCTTCGTCAATACCTCCCTGGACGGGCTGCGCATCGGGACGCACACCGTGCGTTGTCAGCTCGAAACGGGCCGCCTTGCGTTCATATACCTGACGAACCTGCTGGGCATGATCTTCACGCTCGGCCTGTTCTATCCCTGGGCGCGCATCCGTCGCATGAAGTACCAGTTCGACTCGATGAGCGTGGACACGGTCGGCTCGCTCGACCAGTTCGTTGCCGCGGCGGATTCGGGCACGAGCGCAACCGGCGAGGAGCTGGGCGAGTTCTTCGACGTCGACTTCGGTTTCTAGTTAATGGGAAAAAAGTCGCCTGCGGCGCTTTTTTCGAGACCCGACACGCACGCCGGCGGCAAAAAGCGTGGCCAGGTTTATTGGATATGGGCCGCCTGCCTCGCCGCGTAGCTGCGCCCGGGCGCCCATGATCGAGGGTCAGTACTTCGACGGTCAGAGCTCGGCTCCGCATCCTGCGCAGCTCGAGATCGGCGCCGATCGCATCGTGCGCGTCCGCGCAGGGCCCACCGCGCGCGACGCGCCTCTTGCCTCGGTCCAGGTGTCCGATCGCCTCGGGCGCACACCGCGGCGACTGCGCTTCGACGACGGCGCCCTCTTCGAGACCAGCGACAACGACGGGGTCGACGCCGCGCTGTCCGCAGTTGGCCAGGTGAGCTTCAGCGGGCGCGTGGATCGCTGGGAGCGCCATTGGCAGGTCGCGGTCGGCGCGCTGGTCGCAGTCGTTCTGATCTCCGTGCTGTTCGTTCGCTATGGCATTCCGCTGCTCGCGAACATCGGCGCCCACACGCTGCCTGCTGCCGTGGACCAGGCGATTGGCGCGCAGAGCCTCGACGTGCTCGATCGTGCTTTCCTCAAACCATCGAAGCTTCCTTCCGACCGTCAGAATCGATTGCGCAAACGTTTCGCGGAGATGGTGGCGCCCCTCGAGGATGGCCACAACTATCGCCTCGAGCTGCGGCGGGGTGGGCCGCTGCAAGCCAATGCATTCGCGTTGCCGGACGGAATCGTCGTGGTGACGGACGAGCTGGTCGAGCTCTCCCAGAACGAGGACGAGGTCGTCGCGGTCTTGGCGCACGAGGTCGGCCACGTGCGTGGGCGCCATGCCCTGCGGATGCTGCTGCAGGGAGCCGGTGTTGCGGCGATCACGCTCGCGGTGTTCGGCGATGTCAGCTCGACGTCCGCGCTGGCGGCCTCCGTTCCGACCGTCCTGCTCAATGCCAAGCATTCGCGCGAGTTCGAAGTGGAGGCGGACGAGTTCGCGAAGCAATGGCTGCGCGAGCAGGGGATTCCGCAGCGGCGGTTCGACGACCTCCTGTGCCGTCTCGAGAAATCTTCGCCTGGCGGCGACGAAACAATTACCTACCTGAGGTCGCACCCGCCGACGTCCGAACGGGTGCAGTGCCACTAACGCACGAAAGTTGCTGAGGAGGTGTCGCGCAACCCTCCGGAGGCAACCATGAACGTCAGCGACTGCATGACCCGGGACGTGACGATCGCCAGTCCCAACGACACCATTCAACAGGCCGCGAAACAGATGGCCCAGATCGACGCCGGTATCCTGCCCGTGGCGGAGAACGACCGGCTCGTCGGCATGATCACGGATCGCGACATCACCGTGCGCGCGGTCGCGGAGGGGAAAGACCCTGCGCAGACTCGCGTGCGGGACGTGATGACCTCGGAAGTCCGTTACGTCTACGACGACGACGCGATCGAGGATGCGGCGGAAAGCATGTCGGAGCTGCAGGTCCGGCGCCTGCCGGTCATCAATCGCAACAAGCGCCTGGTGGGCATCATTTCGCTCGCGGACATCGCGCGTGAGGACGAGCCGCGCCAGGCCGGCGAAGCGCTCCACGGCATCGCGCGCCCGGGCGGCCAGCACACCCAGCATCAGGACGGCGGTAGCAGATAACCTGAGGGCTTCAGGCGGCGGGCTCGATCCACACGGCCCTCGCGCGGCCACAGAGCTCGCCGTCTTCGTCGAACAAAGCCGTGCCGGCTTCGTGCTTGCGTCCCTTGCTCGCGAGCGGCCAGCCGACGATGCGGCACGGCTCATCGATGTGGACGAGACGATCCACGTGCGCGGTGAACTCCCCGAGCAGCCAGTTCCCGCGGCCGGAAGCGTTCGCGGCATAACACCCGGGGCAATCCATCGCGGCCCACATGAACTCGGGGCGCACCTTGCCCTCGCCATTGTCGAGCGACGCGTGCGGGACCCACGGCGCCGCTACGAGCTCCCGGCCGGCAACCGGTCCGGCGAAGACACGCATTCCATCCCCTCGTGAACGCTGCGTGCCGCAGACGAAACACGTCGGGAACGGATGCTCGACGAAGCCGGCGTACTTGAGCGAAGCGTCGAGTGTGTCGACGTAGCTCGGTGGCGCGGGCGGCTCGACGACCAGCTCGCTGACTCGCGCCCGCGCGATGACCACCTCTCCATGGCGCACTTCGATGCCGCCGTCCTCCAGCTCCACCGCCTCGAGCGGCGTGTCGAGCGGTGGCGGCTTCACGAGGCGCACCGTCAGGGTCTTCGCAGACAGCGCGGCCACGAGCCCGCAGAAATAGCCGCCGTTCGAAGAGGCGGGCGGTCCGCAGAATCGCTTCGCGATGGTCAGCTCCGTCATACCGATGGCCTCGTCAGTGACCCGGACGCCAGGCGAAACGCCAGATGCAGAAACCAATCAGCGCCGCGATCAGACATTGCAGCGACAACGCCAGCATCGAGTGATTCACCGCCGGGATGATTGCTCCCATCGCGATAGCGCCCACTCCCAGCATGACACACGATTGTACGGAGGCGGCAGAGCCACGCACTTCCGGAAACAGGTCGAGCATGCGCAGGGCGAAGATCGGCATCATGAGCTGCACGCCCGTGCCGACGACGACGATGAGCACCTGCTGCAGCAGGATCGGTGGTGAATTCAGGAATGCGTGCGTCATCACCAGGGTCGCCGCGCCGGACAACGTGAGCGTGTAGCCGATCGCGATCTGGCGACCGCCGGTGAGGCGCCCCGCCAGACGGCCGGAAATGAAACTGCCGGCGATGATGCCGCAGATCAGGGGCACGAACAGCGCGGCGAAATCGGTCTCGCCCATGTGCCAGTGCTCCAGCACGATGGCTGGCGCGGCGCCAATGAACGTGATCATCGCGGTGAAAGTCACGCCGAGCGCGATGGCGTACGACATGAATTCGCGGTGAGTCACGATCCTGGACACGTTGCGGGCGAGCCCCGCCACGTCCAGGCGGCTGCGTCGTTCGTGTGGATGCGTCTCCGGCAGCAGCAGATAGCTCATCGTCGCGAGCGAAATGCCCACCAGCACCATGAAGCCGAAGACATACCGCCAGCCGAACCACACGTGTATGTATCCGCCCAGCACCGGCGCAACGGCCGGCGCGATGCTGAAGATCATCGTGATCGCGCTCATCAGCTTCTGCGCCTGCGGGCCCTCGTGCAGATCGCGAATGATTGCGCGACCCACGGCCATGCCTACGCCCGCACTCATTCCCTGGAGCGCGCGGAACGCCAGCAGAAACGCAAAACTCGGTGCCAATACGCACGCGACCGATGCGCAGGAATAGATGAGCAGTCCCGCGAGCACGACGGGCCTGCGCCCGAGCGCATCCGAAAGCGGTCCCTGGATCAGCGTCATCAGCGCGAACGGCACCATGTAGACGGTGATGCTCTGCTGGATCTGCCAGGTCGAGAGCGAGAACTCGCGCGCCATCTCGGGAAACGACGGATAGAACGTGTCGAGGGAGAACGGGCTCACCATGGCAAGCGCTGCTAACAGTGCTGCCATTCCCCAGTGCGATCCATGGTCGTTTTCCTTGACGAGCTCGTCCGGAACGATCTTCACCGCGTGCTCCGCCTCAACTTCGCGAGCCACGCGGCCGGGTCTTCGTTCCTCTCGAGCACTTCCACCAGCGCTGAGCCGATCACAGCGCCATCGACGTGACCGCGCAACCGCTCCACCTGCTCGCGGCTGCGGATGCCGAACCCGGCGCAGACCGGGACTTTCGCAACCGCGCGCACGCGGTCGAGATAACGCAACACATCTTCTAGCACGGCGGCGTTCTTGCCCGTGGTGCCAGTCATGGTGACGGCGTACACGAATCCCTGACTGCTCTCGCATACGCGCGCGAGCCGCTCGGGAGTCGTGACGGGCGTGACCATCTGCACGAGGGCGAGGCCTTGCGTGTCGAGGGCCGCGCGCAACTCGTCGCTCTCGTCGAACGGCAGATCCGGCACGATGAAGCCGGCGACATTCGCGCGGGCCGCAGCCTCAGGGAGCACGTTGAAGCCGAATGAGAGCAGCGGATTGAGATAGCTCATCAGCAGCAGCGGAACATCTACCTTGGGCATCGACGCCAGCTCGCTCAGTATCCAGCGCAGGGTCACGCCTTGCGTGAGCGCGATGTGGCTCGAGCGCTGGACGGTGACGCCATCCGCCATGGGATCCGTGAACGGCACACCGATCTCGACGACATCTGCGCCGGCAGCCAGCGCGCGCAAGGTGTCCCGAAACGTTTCCTTGCGTGGATGACCGGCCGTGAGATATCCAACGATGGCGGGGTCGCCATGGCTCGCGGCGGAACGGATGGCAGTGCTGATGCGGTCGCGCGGTTTCATGGTTGGCGGGCGAGCAGCGTCGTTTGCAGGGTTGGCATGTCCTTGTCGCCGCGGCCGGAAAGCCCGATGAGAATGCGCTTGCCGGGATTGGCTTGCGCGTAGCGCTTCGCGCCGGAAAGCGCATGCGCGCTCTCGATGGCGGGCAGGATGCCTTCGCTCTCACAGCATTCCTTCACGGCGGCGAGCGATTCCTCATCGCTCGCGGTGTCGCAACGGATGCGGCCGGCGGCGAGCAGCAATGCATGCTCCGGACCCACGCCGGGATAGTCGAGTCCTGCCGAGACGGAGTGCGTTTCCTGGATCAGCCCGTCGGCGTCCTGGAGCAGCATCGTGTAGCAGCCGTGGAGCACGCCGGGTCGGCCGTACGCGAGTGTCGCAGCGTTCTCGCCGAGACCTTTCCCTCGTCCACCCGCTTCAATGCCGATGATCTCGACCGACTCATCTCCGATGAAGGGATGAAAGATGCCGATTGCATTCGAGCCACCGCCGACGCAGGCGATGAGTGCGTCGGGCAGACCGCCCGCTTCGGCGAGCATCTGTGCGCGCGCTTCGCGGCCGATGACGGATTGCAGCTCGCGCACGAGATATGGATAAGGATGCGGGCCGATCGCGGAGCCGAGCAGGTAGTACGTGTCCAGTGGATCTGCGACCCAGTCGCGCAGCGCTTCGTCGATCGCTGCGCGGAGTGTTCGATCGCCCGTAGTGACTGGAACGCACTCGGCACCGAGCAGGCGCATGCGACCGACGTTCGGCGCCTGGCGCTCCATGTCCACGGCACCCATGTACACGGTGCACGGCATGCCGATGCGCGCGCACGCGGCAGCACTCGCGACACCATGCTGGCCGGCGCCCGTTTCAGCCACGACGCGCTTCGCGCCGAGCCGCTTCGCGAGCAGCGCCTGGCCGATGGCGTTGTTGATCTTGTGCGCGCCCGTGTGGGCCATGTCTTCGCGCTTCAGCCAGATGTGCGCGCCCCAGCTCTTCGAGAGCCGGGCCGCGTAGGTGAGTGAAGTGGGGCGGCCTACCCAGGACTTCAGTTCTTTCGTGAATTCCGCCTGGAAATCTGCGCTGTGCAGGTGCTCGCGCAGGCCTTTCTCCAGGCGCTCGAGCGCGGGGATGAGCGTCTCGGGCACATAGCGGCCGCCGTAGGGACCGAAGCGGCCGCGTGCATCCGGGAAGCGGCCAGCGAGCTCATCGGCGAGCAGCTGGCGGGTGTGGGCAATCACGATGCATTCTCCTTCGCGCGCACGGACTCGACGAAACTTGCGATGAGATCCGGGCTTTTGATGCCGGGTGAGGATTCGACGCCGCTCGAGACGTCCACGCCGAACGGCTGCACTTCGCGGATGGCGGTGGCGACGTTGAGCGCCGAGAGGCCGCCGGCGAGGATCAGCTGCGAGCAACGGGCCAACGCCTGAGCGGCTGCCCAGTCGGCGGGTTTTCCTGTGCCGCTGACGGGGCCTTCGAACAGCAGACGTGACGGGAGCGGCTTCGGCTCGGCGCCGCCCGATCTCACGACGGGGAGTCGCTCGAGAGTTGCCGGCAAATTCAGCTCGCTGAAATCCTCGGCGTCCGTTTGAAACGTGTCCGGGCGGAACACTGACAGGATTTCGTTCACCGTTCGCTGGTCGGGGTGGCGTGTGACGGCCACGCATTTGAGTTTCCCGCGCGCTGGCGCCGCTAGTTGCGCAGCTTTCTGCGGTGTGAGTTGGCGCTTCGACTCGGCGAATACGAAGCCAATCGCGTCGACGTTGGCGTGTAGTGCTGCGTCTACCGCCTCGCTAGTCGTCATGCCGCAGATCTTTATCCACATCGCCGTTTACCTGAGCGTCCTGCGGCCAGCATTCCTTGCACCAATGCATGAGGGTCCTGGGTAGTCATGAGTGCGCTACCGACAAGGGCGAGCTCGTAACCAACACCGGCCACCCGAGCGGCATCTTCAACCGAACCTACGCCGCTTTCCGCTACGCGGGGAATTGCTGTCGGCAACATACGGGCTAACGATTCCAGCCTTCCTGGAACAACCTTCAGAGTTACCAGATCACGGCAATTCACGCCGACGAGCAGTCTCGCTCGCCTATGTCGTTCAACCAATGTGTGTGCCAGCTCGATGTCTTCCTCGTCGAACGCTTCGAGCAAAGCGAAGAGATTCAGGGCGAGCGCTTGCTCGATCAACGATTCGAGAATCTCACGCGGCAGCATGCGCAGGATGATCAGCACGCCGCCGGCGCCGGCGGCACGCGCTTCGATCACCTGGTAGGGATCGACGAGGAAATCCTTGCGCATGGCGGGCACACGCAACGGAGCGAGCGCCTTCGTCGCCACCTCGAGGTGCGCCATCGACCCATCGAATCGACTCGGCTCGGTCAACACCGAAATAGCCGCGGCACCAGCGGACGCATACGCGGCAACGCGCGCACCGACATTCTCATCACCTGACTTGAGCAAACCGGCAGCAGGCGACCGCAACTTCACTTCAGCAATGAGATCGAACCCACCCGCATTAGTAACCAGCGCCGGCGGCTCCGGCATCGCCTTCGCGAGATCCATAATCGCAGCCTGCGAACGCTGCGCCTTCGCCACCCGCACGCGCTCGCGACTGCTCTCCGCCATCTGCTGAAGAAAATCCTCGCTCACACCGAAGCCCCCGATAGCGTGGCACCGAACGCAGCAAGCGAGTCAAGCAACCGCGCCGACGCACCGCTATCGATGGCATGTGCCGCGCGCTCAGCACCCTCACGCAAATCCTTCGCAATGCCAGCAACCTCGAGTGCCAACGCCGCACCCAGCAGCAAGCAATCCCGATGCGCTCCGCGATCATCCCCCGTGAGCACCGCGCGCAGCGCGCGAGCATTGTGCTGAGCATCCCCACCCGCGAGATCGCGAGCTGCACACGACTTGAATCCATGCTCTGCAGGATCACGAGTAGAAACATCGACGCGCCCAGGCCGCACATCGAACAGCAGGAACGGCCCAATCGGCGTCGGCTCATCCCACCCGTTCGACCCGTGAATCACGAACGTGCGCTCGATGTTCAACCCGGCGAGCGTGTTCGCCATGAGCTGCGCCACATCGCGGTTGTACGCACCGATCACATGAAACGGTGGCTGCGCCGGATTCGCGAGCGGGCCGAGGATGTTGAAGATAGTCCGCACGCCCAGCGCCGCTCGCACCGGCGCCACTGCCTTCATCGCCGGGTGGTAATACGGCGCGAACAGGAAAGCAAACGCAGTGGCCGCATAGCACGCGCCGGCCGCACGCTCGTCCATCGGAATCTTCAGACCCAGCACTTCGAGCACATCAGCCGCGCCGGCGCGGCTCGACACCGACCGATTGCCATGCTTCACCACAGGCAACCCACACGCCGCCACGAGAATCGCCGTGCCGGTCGAAATATTCACGCTGCCCGACGAATCGCCGCCGGTGCCGACAATGTCGATCGCGCGCGCCCCCGCTGGAATGTCCGGCCGCCGCGCCAACTGCCGCATCGTCAGCGCGAATCCCCGCAGCTCCTCGGCCACGACACCTTTACTACGGAGCGCAGCGAGCACGGCGCCCGACATCGCAGGCGGCGTTTCGGCATTCATCAAATGCCCGAGCAGCTCGCGCGCCTCCGGCTCCGACAGGTCGCGGCGCTCGAGCAGCTTTTCGAGAAGCTCACGCGGAAGCGACATGGGCGGCCTCCGCCCGCTCGGCGCGGCGCTCTCCGGCACTGAATTTCAGGAAGTTCGCCATCAGCGTCGGGCCATCCGGCGTGAGCACGCTCTCCGGATGGAACTGCACGCCCTCGACGACCAGTTCCCGATGCCGCACGCCCATGATTTCGCCTTCGGGCGTGCGCGCAGTCACTTCCAGTACAGGAGGCAACGTCTCCGGCTGCGCGATCAGCGAGTGATAGCGACCCACTTCACACGGCTGTGGCAGCCCTGCGAACAGCGTGCGCGAGTCGTGATGGATCGGCGAAGTCTTCCCGTGCATGAGACGGCCCGCACGCACGACCTTGCCGCCGAACACTTCGACGATCGACTGATGCCCGAGACACACGCCGAGCACCGGAATGCGTCCCGCGAACGCACGGATCATGTCCATCGATACGCCGGCGTCATACGGCGTGCCCGGGCCGGGCGAGATGCACAGATGCGTCGGGGCAAGCGCCTGCGCTTCGGCCACGTCGATGACGTCGTTACGGAACACGCGTACGTCCGCGCCGAGCACGAGAAACGCCTGCACCAGGTTGTAGGTGAACGAATCGTAGTTGTCGATGAGCAGGAGCTTCGGGGTCACATGCCTTCCTCCGCGAGCTGGAGCGCGCGCACGGCGGAAGCGCTTTTCGCAAGCACCTCCTCGTGTTCGGCTTCCGGCACGCTGTCGGCGACGATTCCGCCGCCGGCCTGATAACTGTATTCATCGCCACGGAACACGAGCGTGCGGATGGTGATGGCCTGATCCATGTCGCCACGCTTGCCAAAGTAGCCGACGGTGCCGCCGTAGAGTCCGCGGCTCGTCGGTTCGAGCTCGTCGATGATCTGCATCGCGCGCACCTTCGGCGCGCCGACCAGCGTGCCCGCCGGAAACGTCGCGCCGAATAGATCGAATGCATCCTTGTCAGGCATCAGCTTCCCGTGCACGCCACTCACGATGTGCATTACGTGGCTGTAGCGCTCGATGGAGCGATACGGGTTCACATAAACGCTGCCAGCCTGCGCCACGCGACCGAGGTCGTTGCGCGCGAGGTCCACGAGCATCACGTGCTCCGCATTCTCTTTCGGATCGGCGCGCAGCTCCGCTTCGCGCTGCACGTCCGCGTCCATGTCCTCGGCGCGCGGTCGCGTGCCGGCGATGGGACGCAGCTCTGCGCTTCCCTTGCTGAGCTTCACCAGCGCTTCGGGAGACGAGCCGACCACCGTGACGTCGCCGAGCGCACAGTAGTACATGTAGGGCGACGGATTGATGAAGCGCAAAGCCCGATAGACTTCGAAGGGATGCAGATCGTGCCGACCGCCGAAGCGCACTGAGAGCACGAGTTGATACACATCCCCCGCGGCGATGTATTCCTGCACGCGCTTCACACCCGCCATGTGTTCCTTCGCGCTGAAGCCAGCGACGGGGCGCGAATACTTGCCGGAGTGTCTCCCGTTGGGGAGCGCGCCACGCAACGCGCGGATGACTTCCTTGCGTAGCGACTGTCGCTCGGCTTCCGTGCCGTCATGAAGAAGCGCGATGCCGCGCGTGAGATGGTCGAAGACGAGAAGGGATTTGGGTGCGGCGTAGTGCAGGACAGGGAAGCCGCTATCGAGCGCGGAGCGGGCGGGCAATCGTTCGAAAAATCTCACCACGTCGTACGACGCATATCCGACGAGTCCGCCTGCCAGGGGCACACCCGCCATGTCGGGTTTCGGGTGAGGCGAGCGGGCGAGCGCATCGCGAAGCGCGGTGAAAAGCTCTGCACTCGTCTGGGGCACGGGCCTGCGCTCGCGACCCAGCGTGAACCCGTCGCGATCGAGCTTCACTTCGAGGCAGTCGCCGAAACCGATGAACGAATAGCGCGCGAGCCGCTCGCCACCCTCGACGCTCTCGAGCAGGAAGCGCGGCTGGAAAGCGGCGAGCTTCATGAACGCCGAGACCGGCGTGTCGAGATCGCCCGAAATGTCGAAATGCGGCTTCACTTCGTGAGCCCTCCGCAACGATCGCAGACAACAAAAAACCCATCACCGGGTCATCCGGAGATGGGTTCTGGAGCCGTCGAAAACTTTGAGTCGCTGAAACTGGCCCGAACGCCTCTCCGTCAGGAGATGCGCCACCACCAAACCGTGAGAATGCGGGCCTGCTGCGACATAGGCGGCGAGTATTACCGGCGCGCATTCGAGGCGTCAAGGACTAGAATGACGGCGCGACGTTAGCTGTGCGCGGAGTGGTTTCACGTGAAATTCAAAGAGCTGCTCGACTCGTGGCGACACAATGCTTCGGGCGCACGGACGGCGGCGGAATACTCGGTGCGGCTCCCGGTGGACGACGCCGCACGCCTCCATGCGCTGGCGGACCTGTTCCCCGGCCGCACCCGCGAGCAGATCATCACGGACCTCCTGGGCGCGGCGCTTCAGGAGGTTGCGGCCGCCATGCCTTACGTCCCCGGCAAGAAGGTGATCTCGACGGACGAGCAGGGCGACCCCGTGTACGAGGACGCTGGCCCCACCCCGCGCTTCGCCGAGCTGACCCGTCAGTACAAGAAGAAGCTGGAAGCGGAACTGAAAAAGGCCTGAGCGATTAGAATAAATCGGGTTCGCTTCGTGACTCGAAATCGAGGTCGCGACCATGCAGGACTATGAAAAGCTCGGCGTGTTCTACCTGGGGCGCGCTTTCGATCCTGCGCGCAATGCCACCACCGATGAGCTGATCCTTTACGACTCGAAGGATCTCACCACGCACGCCGTGTGCGTCGGCATGACGGGCAGCGGCAAGACCGGCCTGTGCCTGGCGCTGCTGGAGGAAGCTGCGATCGATGGCATCCCGGCCATCTGCATCGATCCGAAGGGCGACCTCGCGAACCTGCTGCTCACGTTTCCGAATCTCGCGCCATCGGACTTCGCACCGTGGGTGGACACTGGCGAAGCGGCACGCAAGGGCGTGAGTGTCGATGAGTACGCCGCGCAGACCGCGGCAACATGGAAGAAAGGTCTCGAGCAGTGGGGACAGGGCGCGGATCGCATCGCTCGATTTCGAAACGCTGTCGATCTCGCTGTCTACACACCGGGCACGAACACCGGATTGCCGCTGTCGGTACTGAGGTCGTTCGCCGCGCCGTCTGCCGATGTGTTGAGTGACGCAACCGCTGTGCGTGATCGCGCGAGCACGCTCGTCTCCGGATTGCTTGCCCTGTTGCAGCGGGATGCGGACCCTCTGCAAAGCCGCGAGCACATCCTGCTATCGAATGTGCTGGAGAACGCATGGCGAAGCGGAGCGAGCCTGGACATCGCCGGGCTCATCGCCGCCGTCCAGCTGCCACCGTTCGACAAGGTCGGCGCGTTCGAGCTCGAAACATTCTTCCCGGCGAAGGAACGACTAGCGCTGGCGATGGCGCTGAACAATTTGCTCGCCTCGCCTGGCTTTGCCGCGTGGATGGAAGGCGAGCCGCTCGATGCGCAGCGTCTGCTGTTCACGCCCGAAGGCAAGCCTCGCATTTCGATTCTCTCCATCGCACATCTCGACGACACCGAGCGCATGTTCATCGTGACGCTCGTGTTGAACGAAGTGATTGCATGGATGCGTGCGCAATCCGGCACGTCCAGCCTGCGCGCACTCTTCTACATGGACGAGATCTTCGGCTACTTCCCGCCATCCGCAGCGCCGCCATCGAAACAGCCGATGCTCACGTTGTTGAAGCAGGGGCGCGCGTTTGGCCTCGGGTGCGTGCTGGCCACGCAGAATCCGGTGGATCTCGACTACAAAGGATTGTCGAACGCAGGAACGTGGCTGATCGGGCGCCTGCAAACCGAGCGCGACAAGATGCGCGTGATCGATGGGCTCGAAAGCGCGCTTGCCGGCGCGAGCGGCTACGACCGCGCAGAGTTGGACAAGTTGATGTCGGCGCTGACTCAGCGCGTGTTCCTGATGCGCAATGTGCATGACGATGCGCCGGTGCTCATGCAAAGCCGCTGGGCGTTGTCGTATCTGCGCGGACCACTGACCGGGCCCGAGATTTCACGGCTGATGGCGAGCCGAAAAGCGGCGGGCACTGCCGCCGCTTCAGCCAAGACTCCTTCGATTGCTTCACAGCCCGCCGCCCCGGCGGCCACGCAGCCCGCCGCTGCAGCTCGCCCCGTGGTGCCTGCCGGCGTGGCCGAATATTTCATCCCGCCCACCGGCAGCGGCGATGGGATTCTCTACAAGCCGATGGCGGTCGGGTTCACGAAGCTGCACTTCGTCGACGCGAAGCTCGCGCTCGATCAATGGCGCACGAACGCATACCTGGCGCCGCTCACCGATGACGCCTCGGGCGTGTTATGGAACGAAGCGAAAGTCGCAGGGGACATCAAGCCGCGCCTCACACGCAGCCCCGTCGCGGGTGCTTCGTTTGCAGAGTTGCCCGCGTCGGCCATGCGTGCGGGCTCGTATGCCACGTGGGGCAAGGCATTGAACGCGTATCTGTACGAGAACGCGCGGGCCGATGTCTTGATCTGCGACGCGCTCAAGGCCAGCTCCGCTCCCGGAGAAAGTGAAGGCGAGTTTCGCGCGCGACTCACTCTTGCCGCGCGCGAGCGGCGCGACGCCGCCGTTGCCGATCTTCGTCGCAAGTACGCCCCGAAGCTGCAAGCGATGGAAGACCGCGAACGCCGCGCGCAGGAACGCGTGGCGCGCGAGCAGTCGCAGTTGTCCCAACAGAAGTTCCAGACCGCACTCTCCGTAGGCGCATCGATCCTCGGCGCTTTCCTGGGACGAAAGACATTGTCCGCGACGAATCTCGGCCGCGTTACCACGGCCGCACGTTCGGCCACACGTATCGGCCGCGAAAGCGGCGACGTCGATCGGGCCGACGAAAGCCTGGAAGTCGTGCGCCAGCAGCGGGCGGAGCTGCAACGGCAGTTCGAGACGGAAGCTGCCGCGCTCGAAACCTCGCTCGATGCCAGTGCCGCTCCGTTGCGCAAAGTGGCGGTCAGTCCACGAAAATCCGATATCGCGATCGGGGAAGTCGCGTTAGTGTGGCTGCCCTGGCGCAAAGGCGCGGACGGATTCCCCGCGCCCGCTTTCGAACAGGATTTCTCAACGTAATGGTGGCTCGTTCCGTCAACTGCCGCGCTCTGCGGCTCGCCGCGATCGTTCTACTCGGTGTGCTGGCGCTGCAGGGCTGCGGCAAGAAGTCGGTTCCCGTGCCGGAAGGTCCCATCGCAGTCGGCACGTATCGCGCAACGTTGAAACTCCCCGGGGGCCAGTTGCCCTTCGGACTGGAGATGGCGCTCGAAGACGAGAAATACGTGGCGTACCTCATCAATGGCGCGGAGCGCGTACGCGTGCCGGAAGTCACCGTGGCGGATGGACGCGTCGAGATGATGATGCCGGGCTACGAGAACCGGCTAAGCGCCAGCATCAAGGGAGCGGAGCTCAAGGGCTCGCTCACCCTCATCAAGCGCGACGCGAAGAACCAGGTGATTCCGTTCACCGCCGAATTCGGGAAGGACTACCGCTTCATCGAGGAACCCGCGACGGACAACGCGGACCTGTCGGGCCGCTGGGCCGTGACGTTCACCCCGGACGACGGCAGCAAGCCTTACGTTGCCGTGGGCGAGTTCAACCAGTCGCACAACGAGGTCACTGGCACATTTCTCACCGGCACTGGCGACCATCGCTTCCTCGCCGGTGATGTGAACAACGACGATATCTTCCTGTCGACCTTCGATGGCGCGCACGCCTATCTCTACAAGGGCCACGTCGACGGCAAGGGCCGTCTCACCGGCACCTACTGGTCGGGGCTCGCGTGGAGCGAGAAATTCAGTGGCACGCGCGATGAGAACGCATCGCTCGGCGATGCGGAGCAAGCCACCACGATGCGCGCAGACGCTGCCGGGCTGGAATTCACGTTCCCGAATCTCGACGGCAAGCCCGTGTCGATCAAGGACCCGAGGTTCGCGGGCAAGGTGGTGATCGTCGCGCTGGGCGGAAGCTGGTGTCCGAACTGTCACGACGAAGCGGCGTTCCTCGGGCCGTACTACGTGCAGAACCGCGAGCGCGGGCTCGAAGTGGTGGAGCTCATGTTCGAGCACTTCGGCGACTTCGAGCAGGCCGCTGCCGCGACGAAGCGCTTCCGTGAGCACTACAACCTGCAGTACGAGACGCTCATCGCCGGCACGTCGAACAAGGACGATGCCGCGAAGCGCCTGCCGCAGCTCAACGGCGTCTTCGCGTTCCCGACCACGGTATTTCTCGATCGCCGCGGGCGCGTGCGCCGGATCTACACGGGCTTCTCAGGACCGGGCACGGGTGAGCACTATCAGAAGCTCATCGAGGACTTCGATGCCACCGTTGAACAGCTGCTCGCCGAAACTCTGGAAGGCGCAGAGAGCTCCGAAGGGTAAGTAAATGCCATCGTTCGACGTCGTGTCCGAGCTGAACGCCCATGAAGTCGCCAATGCCGTCGACCAGGCCAATCGCGAGATCGCGCAGCGCTTCGACTTCAAAGACACTGGCGCGAAATTCGAGCTGAAGGAATTCACGGTAACGCTGCATGCGCAGGTGGATTTTCAGCTCAAGCAGATGCTGGACATCCTGAAGCTGCGTCTGTCGAAGCGCGGCATCGACGTGATCTGCGTCGAAGCGAAGGACCCGGTGACCACGCTCTCCTCGGCAACCCAGGAAGTGCTGCTGAAGCACGGCATCGACCAGGAGAACGGCAAGAAGCTGCAGAAGCTCATCAAGGATTCGAAGCTGAAGGTGCAGGCGAGCCTGCAGGGCGACAAAGTGCGGGTCACCGGGAAATCGAAGGACGATCTGCAGGAAGCGATTCAGCTCATGCGCAAGTCGAAGCTGGAAGTCCCGCTCCAGTTCAACAACTTTAGGGACTAGTTAGCGACCTTCCGGCGCACGGCGTCGATCGATTGGCAAAGCGCCTCGGTTCCGCCGAGCGCGCTCGGCCCGAGCCGCGACAGTCGCGGGTCCTCGAATGGCACGAGCGCATCGTTGCGCACGGCTTGCAGATTCGGAAAGCGCTTCCAGTCATCGAGCCACTCGCGCGATACGCCGGTCGGCGCGACAGCGATGATCATCTGCGGATTGCGTGCGATCACCGCTTCGAGATCCACTGCCGGACCCTTCTGCTCGAGGTCATCGAAGATGTTCCGCGCGCCGCAAAGGCGAAGCGCGTCAGTCATCATGTGCGTGCCGCCCACCGTGTAAATCGGGCGGTTCCACACCTGCAGCAGGACGCTGAGCTTCTTCCCCGCGCCGTATGTTTTCGCGAGGCCGGCGAGCCGCGCTTCGACATCGGCGGCGGCTTTCTCCGCTGCGGCTTTCGTACCGGCCAGCGCGCCGAGTCGGCGCAGCGATGCCGGAAAATCCGCAAGTCGTTCGACCCTGTGTCGATAGAGCGGAATTCGCAGCTTCTCGAGCTGCGCTACCTGCCCCACATTGCTGCCGCCCTCCCAGATCACGACCACATCCGGGCGCAGTGCCACGACGCGCTCCATGTCGATCGCATTGCTGTCGCCGATGCGACGAACACGGCGCGCCTCTGCGGGCTCTTCCGAATACTCGACTGTCGCGATGACGAAGCGGCCAGCCCCCGCGGCGAACAACATCTCGGTCGCACCGGGAGCGATGCTCACGATCTTCTGCGGGGATTGGGGCAGCGTGACCGTATGCCCCGTGTCGTCGACTACGGAAATTGCAGACGACACAGGCCGCGTGGCGACTCCTGCGAGGAAGAGCGCCAGCAGGCAGATCCGGAGCACGTGAGTCGTTATTTGATGGAGCCCGGTCGACGCAGCATCTTGCGAATCTCGGCGAGGTGCTCTTCCTCCGCGGCGATCTGATCGCGCGCATATTCCTCGAGCATGATGCTCTTGCCGCCCACCTGGTCGAGGAGCTTGCGGTATTCCGCGAGACCTTCCTCTTCGTGCGCGAGCGCCTCGTCCAGGATCTCGTCCACGTTGTGCTTGTGGGTCTCGAGGAGCGAGCCGATCTTCAGCGACGGATGGCCACCCAGATTGGTGATGTGCTCGCCGGCCTGCGTGGCGTGCGTCTTCGCTTCATCCGCCTGCCCGCGCAGCCACGCCACGATCGGAATGCGGTTGTGGCCGAAGATCATGAAGCTGTAGTGGAGGTAGCGGACGAGCCCCGCGAGCTCGAGCTCCAGGATGCGGTTCAGGGTGACGATGACCTTCTCGGTCTCGGACTTGGAAAGCGGCTCGGCCATGATTTTTCGCTCCTCGACACCGTTCGCGGGCGCGTAGTGTATTCCACTGGGCATCAATACAGTTATTGACACTGTGTCAAAGAGCGGCGTAGCCTGCCCGCCCATGAGCTACATCGCCGAACGCCGCCAGGAAGAGAAGGAACGCCGCCGCGCCGAGATTCTCGACGCGACCGAAGCCGTCGCCGCGGAGGTGGGCTGGGATGCCATGACCATGGACCAGGTGGCGCGCAAGGCGCGTCTTTCCCGCGCACTGCTCTACGTGTACTTCAAGGACAAGCAGGATCTGCTGTTCGGCATCTGCGAGCGCGCCCTCACCACACTAACCCAACGATTCGCAGAAGCGGTGAGCCGGCAGAAGCGTGGCTTGGAACAAATGACGGCAATCGGTCGCGCCTATGTCGCTTTCTCGCAGGAATTCCCGGTCTATTTCGAAGTCATGGCGCGTTGTGAGCTGCTGACGCCGGACCCGCAGATGAATACGAACGAAGGCGCGGCCCTGGGGCGCGGCGATGAGTGCCGGAAACTCATGGTGGAGGTCATCAAGGCAGGTGTCGCGGACGGTTCGATGCGACCCGATGTCGGCGATCCGAGCGTCGTGTCCACGGCCCTTTGGGCCTTTATGCACGGGGTACTGCAGTTCGCTGCGACCAAGGCAAACCTGCTCATGCACGACGGTGTGACAATCAAGGATCTGGTGGAGCACGCGCTGGTCATGGCGACGCGCGCGCTCGAGGCCAAGGACTAGACGGATATTTTTTTGCGTCCCGTTTGACAGGTGTCCAGTGATTAAACAGGTGAGACGAGCAGTTTGGAAATTGCGGTGGAGCGAGATCGCCGCCTTGATCCTCTTGCCGTTGGCATGGACGAGCCCCGCGCGCGCGCAACTGGCTCCTCAACCTCTTGGCGAAGTCATCGATCGCTATGTGCTCGAGGCGCTCGAGTCGAACCTTGCGCTGAAGTCGCAATCGCTCGAAGTCGAAGCCAATCTCGCCGCGCTCGATGCAGCACAGGCGCGCTTCTTCCCGACGATGGCCGTGGCCGCGCGCTATTCGCGCGCCGAAGGAGGACGCGAAATCGATGTGCCGCTGGGCACGCTGCTGAATCCGGTCTACTCCTCGCTGAACCAGCTCCTCGCCGCGCAGGGACAGCCCGCGCAGTTCCCCACGATCAGCGACCAGACGATCAAGTTCCAACGCGAGCGCGAACAGGACACGCGGCTGACCGTTCGTCAGCCGATCTATGCGCCCGCCATTCCGGCGGCGATCCGCGCGCAGCGTGCGTTGCTCGAATCATCCGAGTTCGGGCGCGTGGCGCTCGCTCGCCGATTGAAGCGCGATACCACGGTGGCCTATCTGGACTGGCTGAAGGCCACAAAGTCCGTCGACATCGTGCAGGCGAGCACCACACTGCTCGAAGAAAACCTGCGCGTGAATGAGTCCCTGTTCCGCAACGGCAAGGTGACACAGGACCAGGTGCTGCGTGCGCGCGCCGAGTTGCTCGCAGTCGTGCAGCAGTTGCGGGACGCCCGGAACGGGCAGTCGCAGGCGCGCAGCTATCTCAATTTCCTGCGCAATCGCTCGCTCGATGAAGAGCTGATCCCCGCGGCTGTGGAGGGCGAGGTGGCACGCACGGTTCACGACCTGGCTTCGCTCCGCACGGCCGCGCTCGCCAATCGTCCCGAGCTGAGCCAGCTCGATCGTGCCGCCAAGGCCGCTCAGTCCCGTGTGCAGCTCGCGCGTGCCGATCTGAAACCCACCTTGTCACTGGGCGTGGATGCCGGTACGCAAGGCGAGGAGTACGAGTTCGGTCGCGGCCGCAACTTCTCAATGATCTCGCTAGTGCTCAACTGGCAGTTTTTCGATGGTGGCGCAAACCGCGCCGAAGCTCGCAGCGCGCGGGCCGCCGCACGCCAGGCAGAAACGCGCCGGGACGAAGTGGCTCTGCAGATTCAGCTCGAAGTGCAGCAGAGCCTCGATCGGCTCGATACCACGGCCGATTCGCTCACCACCGCGCAGGCGCGCGCCGAGGCCTCACGGGCCGGCTTTCGCATCGCGAGCCGCAAGCGCGATGAAGGCGTCATCAACCAGGTCGAGTTCATCGATGCGCGCAGCAGCCTGACCAGCGCCGAGCTCAATCTGAACGTCACGCTGTTCGATCTGCTCGCGCGTCAGGCCGAGCTGGATTACGCCACTGCAGCAGGCACGTTGCCGCTGGATCCGGTCCAAGGGAAATGAGATTGCCGTCATGAACACTCTCCTCGCTACGCTGGTTGCTTTGCTTGTTTCGGCGCTGTTCCTCGGCGCGTGCAGCGGGCCCGCCGCCGAGAACGCCGCGAAGCCCACGCCCGTCCGCGTTCAGACGGCAATCACCGGGCCCGCGCTGCCGCCGATCTCCACGAACGGCATCGTTGCCACCAAGGACGAGATGCGGCTGTCCTTCAAGTCCGGCGGCATCATCAAGTCGATCCGCGTGCAGGCAGGGTCTGCGATCAAGCGCGGCGAGACGCTTGCGGACATCGAGCTCACTGAGGTCAACGCACAGGTCGAACAGGCGCGCCAGCTTGCGGAAAAAGCGAAACGCGATCTCGATCGCGGCGAGCGCCTCTACAACGACCAGGTCATCAGCCTCGAACAGCTTCAGGACCTTCGCACACAGGAACGAGTAGCGCGCGCTCAGTTGGCGAGCGCGGAGTTCAACCGCGGCTACGCAGTCATCACCGCTCCGCGCGACGGCGTGGTTCTGCGCAAGCTGGCGGAAGAACGCGAGGTGGTTCCTGCTGGCCAGCCGATTCTCATCATCGGCGCACGCGACGGTGGGTATGTGGTGAAGGCCGCACTGTCGGATCGTGAAGTCGTTCAATTGAAGCTCGGCGATCCGGCCGAGATTCGCATGGACGCGTATCCGCAGGCGTCCATTGCCGGAACGCTCAGCGAGATTGCCGGTGCGTCGGACGAGCGCAGCGGCATGTTTCCGATCGAAGTGCGCTTCGACTCTCTCCCGGTGACGCTCGCCAGCGGCCTGGTCGCGAAGCTGAACATTCATCCGGCCTCGGGACGCCTTGGCAAGCTCACGTACGTGCCGATCGCGGCGGTCGTCGAAGGCGATGGCGATCGCGCCAGCGTGTTCGTCGTGAACGGCGACCGGGTCAAGCGGCGCCCGGTCCGCATTGCCTTCATCGCGCCGCAGGCCGTTGCATTGGCCGATGGCTTGCAGCCGGGCGAACGCATCGTGACGGACGGTGCGCTCTACCTGGAGGACGATGAGCGTATCGAAGTGGTCGGGGAAATCACCCGCGTCGTCGGCAACCTCGACGTCAGCACGAGTTGAACGCCGGGCCCCCGCAAGGAGTATTGCCATGTCCCTGCTCGAATTTCCGATCCGGCGCTATCCCTTCACGCTGATCGTGTTCCTGTGCCTCGCGGTGCTCGGGTGGTTCGCGTTCTCGAGCATCCCGCGCGAAGAGGACCCGTACTTCAAGCTGCCCGCGTTCTTCATCACGACGATCTATCCGGGCGCCGATCCGAAGGACCTGGAGCGGCTGGTGGTGAAGCCCATCGAGGACCGGATCGCCGAGCTCGACGAGGTGAAGAAGATCGAGACGACGATCACCGATGGCCTCGCGGTCATCGCTCTCGAGTTCGAAGCGGACGCCGACGCGGACAAGAAGTACGACGAAGTCACGCGCGAAGTGAATGCGCTCCGGCCCGACCTGCCGTCGGATATCGCGCAGCTCGAAATCAAGAAGGTGGCGCCCAGCCTCGTCAACATCGTGGAGATCGCGCTGGTCTCCGAAGATGCGCCCTGGCGCGAGCTCGAAGACCGCGCGCGTGAGCTGAAGGATGCGCTGAAGACAGTGGACGGCATTCGCACCGCGGAGACGTGGGCCTACCCGGCGCGCGAGCTGCGCGTGGAAGTGGATCTGAAGCGCATGGCGGAGCTCGGCATCACGCCGGGGCAGGTGATGCAGGCGCTCCAGAGCGAGAACGCCAACATTCCCGGCGGCCTCATCGATCTCGGGCCACGCAGCTTCAGCCTCAAGACTTCCGGCGCGTACACCTCTCTGGATGAGGTGCGGGAGACGGTGGTCGCTTCGATCGGCGGCCGCTCCGTGCGCATCCGCGATCTCGCGCGTGTGAACTGGGATACGCAGCCGTGGAGCTACGTTGCGCGGTTCAACGGCAAGCGTGCCGTGATCGTGTCTGCCAACCAGAAGGATGGCTACAACATCCTCAAAGTCAGCGAGAGCCTCAAAGCGACGATTGCGCGGTTCGAGCAGGGCCTGCCGAAACGTATCAAGCTGCAGGTGGGCTTCGATCAAGCGCGGAACGTGGGCGAGCGGCTGTCGCGGCTCTACACCGACTTCGGTATCGCGATTGCGCTCGTGTCGCTCACGCTGCTGCCGCTGGGGTGGCGCGCGGCCGGCATCGTGATGGTCTCCATTCCGCTGTCGCTCGCGTTCGGGCTGACGATGCTGTACTTCCTCGGCTATTCACTGAACCAGATTTCCATCGCCGGATTCGTCGTCGCGCTGGGTCTGCTGGTGGACGATTCCATCGTCGTGGTGGAGAACATCTCGCGACATCTGCGCGAAGGGCATTCGCGATATCAGGCGGCGCTCGCGGGCACGCGCCAGATCTTCGTCGCCATCATCGGTTGCACAGCGACGCTGATCTTCGCGTTCCTGCCGTTGATGGCATTGCCAGGCGGGCCCGGCAAGTTCATTCGCGTGCTGCCGGTCACGGTGACTTCGGCGATCGTGGGCTCGCTCCTCATCGCGCTCTTCATCATTCCTTTCGTTGCCAGCCGCCTGCTCAAGGCGGATGAAGACGAGCATGGCAATCCCGTCCTGCAGCGGGTGATGGGTGTGATTCATCGCTACTACCGGCCAGCCCTGCATTACGCGCTCGCCCGGCCGAAGATGACGGTGGCCGCTTCCGTGGTCGGCTCGCTCATCATCTCTGCCGCACTCGTTCCGATCATCGGCAGCAGTCTGTTTCCGAAGGCCGATACGCCGCAGTTCCTCATCAGCGTCGAAGCGCCGAACGGCACGAGTCTCGCGGAGACGGACGCGGCTCTGCGCTTCGTCGAGGGGAAGCTCGCAAAGATTCCGGACGTGAAGAGCTGGTTCGCGAACCTCGGACATGGAAACCCGCAGATCTACTACAACCACATCGTGCGCAAGGACTCGCCGGACTACGGCGAGATCTTCGTCCAGCTGAAGAGCTACAGCACGCGCAGGACGCCGCGCATGCTGGACGAGCTGCGTGCGCAGCTCGGCCGCTACCCGGGGGCGCGCATCTACGTGAAGGAGTTCGTGAACGGGCCGCCGATCAGTGCGCCCATTGCCGTGCGCGTGCTGGGAACCGATCTCGATGTGATCGAAAAGCTCGGCGCGCGCGTCGAGAAGATCGTGGATGAAACGCCGGGCACGCGCGATGTGGTCAACCCACTGAAAGTCGCGCGGACGAACCTGCACCTTGCAGTGGATACGCAGAAGGCGAGCCTCCTGGGCGTTCCGACTGTCGAGTTCGACCGCGCAGTGCGCCTCTCGGTAGCAGGCATTCCGACGGGCACGTTCAAGGACCCGAGCGGAGAGCAGTACGACATCGTCGTGCGCACGCCGGTGGGCACACGCGCAGACCTCGACACGCTGGGCCAGGTCCGCATCCCGTCGCTCAATGGGGCGACGCTGCCTCTGTCGCAGCTCGCAACGCTGCAATTCGAGAAGGCTCCCACGCAGATCCAGCGCTACAACCGCGAGCGTGCTGTGACGATCGATGCGGACGTCGAGCGTGGCTACAACACTGCGAAAGTCACCGCGGAAGTCGTGCGCCGGCTGAACGCAATGTCCTGGCCGCGTGGCTATCACTACCTGCTGGGCGGCGAGGCGCAGTCGAGCCAGGAAGCGTTCGGCGGCATCGGCACGGCGATCATCGTCGCGGTGTTCGGGATCTTCGCGATCCTCGTTCTCGAGTTCGGCAACTTCAAATCGACGCTCATCGTGCTGACGGTGGTGCCGCTCGGTGTGTTCGGCGGACTCGTGATGCTGCTCCTGACCGGGAACAGCATCTCGTTCACGGCGAGCATCGGGTTCATCGCGCTGGTTGGCATCGAGATCAAGAACTCGATCCTGCTCGTGGATTTCACGAACCAGTTGCGTGAGCAGGGTGTGGGGCTCGATGAGGCGATCGAGCAGGCGGGCGAAATCCGTTTCCTGCCGATCCTGCTCACCTCTGCCACCGCAATCGGCGGCCTGCTGCCGCTGGCCGTGCAGAACACCGGCCTCTATTCGCCGATGGCGTGGGTGATCATCGGCGGGCTCATCTCCTCGACGCTGCTCGCGCGGCTGGTCACGCCGGTGATGTACAAGCTGATTCCGCCGGAGATTCAACCGGTGGGGAGCGAGGTGGGAACGAAGGCGTCCGGCGTTGGAGAGCCGAGCCTTACGACGGCTTGAGGCCGATCGTCTTTGCGGCCCACTCCAGCACGGGTTTCACGCGAGGGGACGCGAGCGCCAGAGCATCGTCGAGGGTCAGCCAGCGGCACTCGTGATGCTCGGGGCGGCCGAGCTCGGGCGTGACCGGCAGGGTGACATCCTCGCTCGCGGTCTTGCCGACGTAGTAGCGCGCGACCTTGTTGCGGCTGTATGGAGCGGTCTCGTAGAACCCCTCGCCCCAGCCGAACTGCAGATCGGAAATCATCGTCTCTTCGGTGACTTCGCGGCGCGCGGCCGCGAGCGGGTCTTCGCCGTTTTCCACGAGACCCTTGGGGAAGTCCCAGTTGCGGTAGGCGCGCAGCATCAGGAACACCCAACCGGGCTCGGCCTGCCGCACGACCACTACCCCGGCGGACAGATGCGGCGAACGTTCTGACTTCATGCGGCGCGAAGTATAGCCGCCGCCCGCAGGGGAGAGGATGGGGCGGAGGGGGTCCGCCCCATGATGGGTCAAGCAGCGGCCGCCGTGGGGGTGACGGCGGTCCCCGCTGCATGCTCGAGCACACCCGCCACCGCGTGGACGGTGGCGGCGATGCGCACGGCACTCTGGATGGCTTCGCGCGAAACCTCATGCTTTCGCAGGGTTTTCTCATGAGCCACGATGCACATGCCACAGCCGTTCACGGCAGACACGGCGAGCGACAGCAGCTCGAAATCGAGCTTGGCGATACCGGGGTTGCCGATCACGTTCATGCGCAGCCGCGCCGGCATCTGGGCGTATTCCTGATCCTCCACGAGGTGCAGGAAGCGGTAGTAGACGTTATTCATGCCCATGATCGCCGCGGCCGCCCGCGCGGCCGTCAGATACGGTTCCTCGAGGTGTTCGGCGGCGAGCGCCTCGATCTGGCGCGCGAGCTCCGTGTTCCGGGAGGCGATCGCCGAAGCGACCGCCACGCCCCAGATCTGCTGCTCCGACAAGCCCGGCGCACCCGCCGGGCTCAGCACGCTTCCCAGGTTCAGCTTGAGGTCGCGCGCGTAGTCGGGAATCGAGTCGCGGATCGTGTCGAGTGTCATCACGCCGCCTTCAGGGTCTCTTCGCCCTTCTTCCAGTTGCAGGGGCACAGCTCGTCGGTCTGCAGTGCATCGAGCACGCGGATCACTTCCTCGGGGCTGCGGCCCACGTTGAGGTCCGTGACGTACACGAAGCGCACGATGCCTTGCGGGTCCACGATGTACGTGGCGCGCTGGGCGACGCCAGCTTCCGGATCGAGGATGCCAAGCGCAGTCGTCAGCTCGCGCTTGATGTCGGAAAGCATCGGGAACGGCAGGTTCCTGAGCTCGTCCTTCTCGCGACGCCAGGCGTGATGCACGAACTCGCTGTCGATGCTCACCCCGAGCAGCTGCGCATCGCGCGCCTTGAATTCCTTGTCGAGCTTGCCGAACGCGGCAATCTCGGTCGGGCAGACGAACGTGAAGTCTTTCGGCCAGAAGAACAGCACGCGCCACTTGCCCGGGTGGCTGTCCGCGGTGAACGGCTGGAACGCGTGGTTCAGGTCGTTCGAGACGACGCCCGTCAGCGAGTAGGTGGGAAATTTCTGTCCAATGCCGAGCATTCGTTGGTCTCCATTCACATCAATTGGTTTCGGGGGAACGGCGTGCATGATGGCGAGCGGCCCCCGATTTATCCAATCGATTGACTTTATGGTCCCGATAGACAGAATAAATCGCCAGACATGGCCGACCTGAAGCTCAAAGACCTGCGTTACCTCGTGGCGGTGGCGGACGAAAAGCACTTCGGCCGCGCGGCCGAGCGCTCGCACGTGAGCCAGCCGACGCTCTCCGCCCAGCTCAAGAAGATGGAGGACTATCTGGGTGTACAGCTCATCGAGCGCAATCCCCGGCAGGTGACACTCACCGAGGCGGGCGAGCAGATCGTGTCGCGTGCGCGCCGGATTCTCGAGGCCAGCGACGAGGTGGTCACACTCGCCCGCGCGCATCGGGACCCGCTGGCGGGCAAGCTCCGTCTGGCGCTGCTGCCGACGATCGGGCCGTATCTTTTGCCGCGTGTCTCACGCGAGATCCGCAAGGCGCTGCCGCGGCTCGAGCTGCGGCTCTACGAATACCAGACGGTGCAAATGCTGGAAAAGCTGCATGCGGGCCAGATCGACGTCGGCGTGCTCGCCCTGCCCGTGGACCTCGAAGGGCTCGAATCGCGGCTGCTGTACGACGAGCCCTTCACGATCGCGCTGCCCGAGCACCATCGGCTCACCAAAAAGCCAACGCTGAAAGTCGAAGACCTCAAGGAGGAACCGCTGCTCCTGCTGGAAGACGGGCACTGTCTGCGCGATCAGGCGCTCGAGGTGTGCAGCAGCGTCGGCATGCAGGAAAAACAGGACTTTCGTGCCACGAGCCTGGAAACATTGCGACAAATGGTTGCGACCGGCGCGGGCGTCACGCTATTGCCGGAGCTCGCGAGTCGCGGCGCTTACGGCAGCGCGCGCGGCGTGGTGTTACGTCCGTTCGCCAAACCCGCGCCTCTACGTCACATCGGAGCCATTTGGCGCAAAACGACCGCGCGTAAGCCCGCTATCGAGGCGCTCTGCAAGGTCATCGAAGCGCACGCGACTTGAACAGTTGTCGGCGCGTGGCGTCGCCGCCGGGCGCGGAGACTTTGGCATAATCGCCGCCCCGCCCGGAGCATCCACGTGAACCGAGTGATTGCCCGTCTCCTGCCTCTCATCGCCGCACTGGCGGCGTTCATGCCTGCTCTTTTACAGGCACAGGGTGGGCCGCTCATCGTTTACGACGCGTGGATGCGCAAGGCACCGGGTGCGGATACTGCGGCGGTGTACCTCGTTCTGCGGAACACGAGCGTGCAGCCGGTCATTGTCATTGGTGTGCGCTCGACGTACGCAAGTCATGTGATGATTCATGAAACGTCGACGGTCAGCGGGCAGTCGCGGATGCGCCCGCACGAGAAGCTCGTCATCGCGCCAGGAAAGAGCATGGCGCTCGCGCCGGGCGGCGTGCACTTGATGCTCACCGGGTTCAAGAAATCTCCTTTGATCGGCCAGACGGTGCCGCTCGTTCTGCTGCTCTCGAATGGCGAAACGGTTGCGGTGGCAGCGGTCGTGAAACCGCTCGACGGCAAGTGAGCGAACCGGCGTGAGTCGCCCCGATGCCCACCCGGATCACGTCACGCCATACGATCGCTTCGCGTGGAGCGATTCCGTAGTCGAGCAACTGCTCGCGAGTGGAGAGCAACAGCGCGAGTTGATCGCTTACTTCGGCGAAGCTGAGTACCGCGCACTCGTTCCACTGGCACGACGGGCGATTGTGACACCTGTGGCCATCGACGCGCCGCGCGTGTTCATCGTCCCCGGCATGATGGGTTCGCAGCTCGGGCTGCTGCGGCAGGCTCCGTTGCCGAACGATGTGCTCTGGATCGATCCGGTCGACATCAGTATCGGGCATCTGGAGCTGCTGAAGCTTCCGAATGGCGCGGACATCGTGCCGCTCGGCGTGGTGCTATTCACGTACCTGCGATTGAAGTTGCAGCTGCGCATTGCGGGCTTCGCTCCTGTGTTTCATGACTACGACTGGCGCCTCGGTGTCGATGAGTTGGGACGCGCGCTGGCCGAGCGCCTGCGAGGCGAGACGGGTCGCTTGATGATCGTTGCGCACAGTATGGGCGCGCTCGTGACTCGCGCCGCGCTCGCGTGCGAGGGCATGAAGAAAGTCGAGCGCGTTGTCCTCCTGGGCGCGCCGAACTCAGGCTCGTATGCGCCAGTGCAGGCGTTGCGCGGCGTGTATGCCGTGGTTCGCAAGATTGCGCGGCTTGCCGAGCATCAGTCAGCGGAATCGCTGGCGGGCGAAGTGTTCAGCACCTTTCCGAGCCTGTATCACCTCCTGCCGCCGCCGGGCTTCGACGATGCATTGGACCTCTTCGACGCAGCGGCCTGGCCGAATTCAGGCCCGAGACCGGATGCGACGCTGCTTGCGCGCGCACGCACGCTGGTCGAGCGGCTTGCCGTGCCCGATGAACGCTTCACGAACGTCGTTGGCGCGGGTCAGGAAACCGTTACGCGCGTTTCCAGGCAGAAGGATGGATTCGTATACACGATCACCCGACAGGGCGATGGCACGGTGCCCCTTGCCTGCGCGGCGTGGCCTGGTGCGCGCACGTATTACACGAAAGTAGCGCACAGTGAGCTGGCGCGAGATCCCGCCGTCGCGCAAGCGATCGCAGATGTTCTGCGCTCTGGCGAAACCTCGCTCCTCGAAACGAAGTGGTCGCGCGGTAGCAGTGCCGAAGCGCGCATCAGCGACCGCGAGCTCCGGCGCACGCATGTGGCGAAAGTCGACTGGGTCCACATGGACCCCGACGCCCGCCAGACCTTCCTGCGCTACCTGAACGACCCCCCACGCCTCAAACTGCGTGTCCCCGGCGCGAAGAAGCCCACTGCGAAAAAGCGTGCGTCTTCCAGCGCCCGCGCCGCTGGCGCAAAGCGTTCGCGCCCTTCGCGCGCCACCAAAAACGCCCGCGCAAAGAAGGCGCGCCCTTCCAGCGCCGCTGCAGCCCCTGGCGCCAGAAGCGCACGCTCTTCACGCGCCAGCGCAAAGGGAGCCCGCTCTTTGAGCGCCGCTGCAAGCGCTAAGCGAAGGCAATCGCCATCCCGTGCGCGCCCCACCGCGCGCAGGAAACCTTCCGCCCGTCGTCGTAAATGACCACCATCGTCTGGTTTCGCCAGGACCTGCGACTCCGAGACAACCCCGCCCTAACAGCCGCGACCAAGCGTCCGGGCCCGATCATCCCTCTCTACATCTGGTCGCCAGAGGACGAAGGCGACTGGCCGCCAGGCGCGGCATCGCGCTGGTGGCTCCATCATTCTCTGCATGAGCTCGACAAAAGCCTGCGCAAAATCGGCTCACGCCTCGTCCTCGCACAAGGCCACGCAGTCACAGTCCTGCAGCGGATGGCGAGACAAAGTGAGGCAACCGCCGTCTACTGGAACCGCCGCTACGAACCCGCAGCTCGCGAATGCAGCACCACTGTCAAACAAACGCTCCGCAAGCACGGCATCGAAGCTGAAAGCTTCAACAGCGCCCTGCTCACCGAGCCGCACGAGCTGCTCAACCAAAGCGGCGAGCCCTATCGCGTCTACACGCCCTACATGCGCCGCGTGCTACACGACCTCGATCCGCCGAAACCACTGTCCGCTCCATCGCGCCTCACCGGTCCGAGATCCTGGCCCGACAATGTCAGACTCGATGACCTCGATCTCATGCCGGACATCTCGTGGTACGCCACGATGGAGAAGGTGTGGCAACCGGGTGAAGCCGGCGCGCTCAAACGCCTCACATGGTTCCTCGAGCACGCGCTATCCGACTACGGCGAAGCGCGCGATCGCCCCGCTGAGCGCGGCACCTCCGGCCTATCACCCCATCTGCATTTTGGCGAGATCGGCCCGCGCCAGATCTGGCACGCACTCGGCTCCGCCGGCCGTAGCTCGCAATACCTGCGCGAGATCGTGTGGCGCGAATTCGCGCATCACCTGCTCTACCACTTCCCGCACACCACCACGAAACCGCTGCGCCAGGAGTTCGCGCACTTTCCGTGGAAACGCAACGCGAAGTTTCTCCGCGCCTGGCAACGAGGCCACACCGGTGTGCCGATGGTCGACGCCGGCATGCGCGAGCTCTGGGCCACAGGCGTGATGCACAACCGCGTCCGCATGATCGTCGCCTCGTTCCTCGTAAAGAATCTGCTGCAGAGCTGGCAGGACGGTGCGCGCTGGTTCTGGGACACGCTCGTCGATGCGGACCTCGCCGCGAACACGATGAACTGGCAGTGGGTCGCAGGTTCTGGCGCAGACGCCGCGCCGTACTTCCGCATTTTCAACCCGCAAACTCAGGGCGAACGCTTCGATCCGAAAGGCGCCTATGTCCGCAAGTGGGTGCCTGAGAGCGCGGAGGCGCCGCGATCGATCCACGCACCCAGCCCCGACGCAATCGTAGACATCGCGAAGTCGCGTGAGGCGGCGCTGGACGCCTACAACACGATGCGCGAGCGCTAGGTGCCGTCGATCTCTTGCGCAATCCGCTTGCGCTGCTTGGCATCCGGCAAGCGGCCGCGGGCCGCGGCGAGATTGTCATGCAGATGGCTGACCTTGCCCGTCGCGGGGATCGCGGCTGTGACAGCCGGGTGCGAAAACACGTACTTGAGGAAGATCTGACCCCAGCTCGTGCAGTCGATGTCCTTCGCCCAGGCTGGCAGCGGGCGCCCTTCAACCTGTTCGAAGAGTTTTCCGTCCTCGAAGGGTCGATTGATGACAACGGCCACACCACGATCCGCGGCCAGTGGCAGTAGCCGCTCTTCCGCATTCCGCGTCCCTGCCGAGTAGTTCGTCTGCACGAAGTCGATCTTCTCGCGCTGGATGATCTTCGCGAGATCGGCCTGCGATCCCACCGTGTAGTGCGTAATGCCGATGTAGCGCACGAGCCCTTCGTCCTTCATCGCGCGCAATGTCTTCAGATGCGTATCGAGATCGAGAAGGTTGTGCACCTGGATCAGGTCGAGCTTCGGATGCTTCATCACCTGCGCCGAATGTTTCATCTGCTCGGCGCCTTCACGGTCACCCCGCGTCCACACCTTCGTCGCAAGGAACACGCGCTCGTGCATGGAGCCGGACATCAGCTCGCCAAGCACGCCTTCCGCCGTCGAATACATGGGAGAGGTGTCGATGAGACGCGCGCCCGCGCCGAAGAACGCATTGAGCACTTCCTTCAGCGGTGCACGGTCGGAAGCAGCATTGCCAATCTCGAACGGGCCTGAGGTGCCCAGGCCGATGATCGGAATTGCTTCGCCAGTCGAGGGGATCTTGCGCGTAATCAAGGGACCCGACGCTGCCGCGCTCGCGCCCGTTGCAACGGATGCACCTGCCGCCATGGCGAGCCCTCCCAGAATGACGTCGCGTCTATCCATTCCCCTCTCTCCTCAAATCAGTGCGGCGTCGGTTTCCGCAACGCTTGCGGCGCCACTCATCACGATGCGTGCCTGAGCGAGCGCCGCCGGCAGCACCTGCTCCGCGTAGAAGCGCGCGCTGCGCAACTTGGCGGCATAGAAATCCCGCTCGGAGCCCGACAGCTTCCCCTCAGCGATCGCCGCTGACTTCGCCATCAGCCATCCACCGAGCACGAAGCCGCATAATTTCAGAAATGGCACGGCCACGGCCAGGGCCCGATCCGGCGCGGAGGACAGAGCCTTGCCGACCGATTGCGCAGCTTCGCTCAGCAGGGCGCAGCCTTCTAGCGCTGCACGCCGCGCCGCCTGGGCCGACGGATCTTTCGGTGACAAGGCGTCCAGCTCACGCTTCATGTCTGCGATCAGGGCTCCGATTGCCTTGCCACCGTCCCTTCCGATCTTCCGACCGAGGAGATCGTTCGCCTGGATACCCGTCGTTCCTTCGTAGATGGTCGTTATTCGCACATCCCGCGCGTACTGCGCAGCGCCGGTTTCCTCGATGAATCCCATGCCGCCATGAACCTGAATGCCAATATGCGTGAGCTCGTTTCCAAACTCCGTGCACCAGCCCTTCACGATGGGGATGAGTAGCTCCGCGCGCACATGAGCGGCCTCTCGCGCCGCCTGCTCTCCCTGCTCCGCCAGATCGAGCTGGAAGCCTGCGTACATCGCGAGCGCGCGCATCGCTTCGACACCGGACTTCATCGTCAGGAGCATGCGCTTCACGTCCGGATGATTGATGATCGGCGCGGGCCCGCTTGCAGCGGCGACCGGCGGCTTGCCCTGCACGCGCGCCTTCGCCCATTCCGCCGCGCGTTGAAACGCGCGTTCGGCCACCGCATAGCCTTCGAGGCCCACGGCCAGGCGCGCGGCGTTCATCATGATGAACATGTATTCGAGGCCGCGATTCGGTTCGCCGACGAGGTACGCCACCGCGCCCTTGTCATCGCCGAACGCGAGCGTGCACGTGGGGCTCGCATGGATTCCCATCTTGTGCTCGATGGATACACAGCGCACTTCGTTCCGTGCGCCGAGCGAGCCGTCATCGTTGACGAGGAATTTCGGCACGACGAACAGCGAGATGCCACGCGTGCCTGGCGGCGCGCCGTCGATGCGCCCCAGAACCATGTGGATGATGTTGTCGGTGAAGTCGTGCTCGCCCCACGTGATGAAGATCTTCTGACCGAAGAGCCGATACTGCTTGCCTTCGGGCACGGCACGCGTGCGGATGAGGCCGAGGTCGGAGCCCGCATGCGGCTCGGTGAGCACCATGGTGCCGGTCCATTCACCACTCACCATTTTCGGCAGGAACTTTTGTTTCTGCTCCTGCGTGCCGCAGAGTGCGAGCGCCTCGACGGCACCGATGGTCAGCATCGGGCACAGCTTGAAGGACAGGTTCGATGAGCCCCAGAGCTCACGCACGGCCGAGCCGACCGCGTTCGGCATCGGTTGTCCGCCAAATTCGGCATCCGCGCCGAGCGCGGCCCAGCCACCTTCGACGTACTGGCGGTAGGCTTCCTTGAAGCCTTTCGGCGTCGTCACTCCGGACGCGCTCCATTTCGCTCCCTCGCGATCACCGCTTTGATTGAGCGGCTCGAGCACCTGCTCGGCGAAACGCGCAGCCTCCGTGAGCACCGAATCCGCGAGCTCGGGAGAATAGTCGGCGAACGCCGGCGAGCCCGACAAAACCTGTGTGTCCAGCAGCTCGTGAAGCACGAAGCGCAGGTCCCTCAAGGGTGCCTGATACATCCGGATACCTCTGGATCGATGCCGATGTGAAAGTTTAGGGCTGAGCGAGCGCGGGCACGACGTTCGCCGCGAGAAAATCGACAAAGCGCTGCACGCGCAAGTCTGCACCAAGCGTGGCCGGATACACGGCGTAGAGCGAAGCTGCGGGCGGCAGTGACCATTCCGACAGCACCTGCTTCAGTCGCCCGGTGGCAAGGCCTTGGCGGCACAGGAATTCCGGCAGCAGTCCAATCCCGAGCCCCGCAGCGGCGGAGGCATGAAGCACTGCCGGGTCGTTCACCGTGAGGCGAGGAGCCGCACGCACTTCAGCGCGCTGGGAATTGCGCGACAGCTCGAGCCGATAGAGATCGGGACGATCCGACTCCGGCGTGAAGAGGTCGTGCTGACGTAGATCTTCAGGCTTCGCTGGAACGCCGCGCTGCTGAAGGTATTGCGGCGTGGCGCAGAGTACGGCCGGCAATGCGCCGAGAAGCCGATTTTCCAGCATTGCATCAGTGGGCAAGCCCGCCTGAATCGCGACGTCCCATTCCTGAGTCGCATCGGTCCCATGGAGCGATACATCCAGCGGCACTTCCGGAAAGCTCTCGAGAAAACGCGGCACGAGCGGCGAGAGCAACACACGGCCGTACGTAGGATCCGCCACGACGCGCAGAGGTCCCGAGCTTTGCGCCTGCAGTTTCGCGATCAACACATGCGCGGCATCGAGCTCCTCGACGACGCGCTTCGCGTGCGGATAAACGAGCTTGCCAGCGGGCGTGAGCGCGATCCGGCGCGTGGTGCGTTCGAGCACGCGCACGCCCAATGCTTTCTCGAGGTCCGCCACCGCACGGCTCACGGCGGCCTTGGGCACCCCAAGCGTGCGCGCCGCGGCCGAGAAGCCGTTGAGGTCCACGACCTTGGCGAGGACGGCGAGCTGCGCGGGAGCCCAGAACAGATTCAATTTCGCCGCCAATGCTCGGTGATGGGCCAAATATTGTTTCACCCAAGAGGCGGCAACGCCAGCCTGAGACCACCCGTGCGGGTACAATCCCGCACCCCGTTCCGTAACCCCTGGAAGGCAGTCAAGCCATGAAGATCTCGATGCATAACATGGTCGTGGACCAATGCGCGCCGCTCCTCGCCGCCATGTCAAAGATTCTCGACAAGGGCGTTGCATACGCCGAAGCAAAGAAATTCGATCCCAGCGTCCTCGTGAATTCGCGCATCGCGCCGGACATGTGGCCGCTGTCGCGCCAGGTGCAGATCGCGTCGGACATGGTGAAGAACGGCGTTGCGCGTCTCGCCGGCCAGGAGGCACCGCGCTACGAAGACAACGAGCAGACGATCGACGAGCTGAAGGCCCGCATCGCGAAGACGATCGATTACATCAAGTCCGTGCCCGCGAGCGCATTCGAAGGCTCGGAAGATCGCGACATCAAGATTCCGTTGCGCGATCGCACGCTCGAGATGAAAGGTCTCGACTATCTGCGCGGCTTCGTGCTGCCGAATTTCTACTTCCATACTTCGATGGTGTACGCGCTGATGCGGCACAACGGAGTCGAGCTCGGCAAGAAGGATTTTCTCGGCGCGTGATTCCTGTTTAAGTCGTTGCCATAAGTTGATTAGCGCTGCGATCAACTTGCCTGCGGCTCGATGGAACGTCGCGCCGCATATGTTGAGTCGAATATGACAAAGCCTCGCGGGCGCATCGCCCGCGAGTGCTTCTGTTGCGGGAAATACCGATTTTCTGCGGGAACTGCGCGTTCGTTGCCGCACAGAACGCGAGCGCGATCACGCCCGCACTGCATCCGTCCTGCCACCCTTGTGTCGCAGGTAAGAGTCATCTTGCCTGCTCGTTCAGGGCGGGGACAACTTGGGCAAACCGAACGCAAAGACAGTGGCGCGCGCTCCCACACCAGCACCAGCTCCTGCTCCTGCTCCGGAGACCGACGCCGTTAGTGCGGAGTCCCTGGGCTGGCAACTGCGCTCTGCGCTGCCGCCGATGCGGCTGCACTCCGTCTCTCTCTACAACAACGACGCGGACGTGCTGTGGCTGAGCGAAGGCGCGCTCGGTCCTGACGAGCACAACGTCGTCGTCGAAGGCATCGAGTATCTGCAGGCCGAGAAAGGCCAGCTCTATCACGAGCTCGGAATGGAAGACGGCCGCATGGCGATCTTCCTCGGCGTGCGCGGACCGCGCGGCGAGCTCGTGGGCACGATCATGATCCTTGCGGACATGAAGTCGCTCAGCGACGGCACGATGGAGCGCATCCTCAGCGTGCCGGTGAAGACGCTGATGCAGAAGATGGCAGTGTTTCTGCGGAAGACGTTTCCGCAGGCGGCAGCGGACACCGGACAGGTGGTCGCGATGCCTGGCGAGATCAAGCCCACCGCCGTGAGCACCGCGCCTCCCGCTGCGGCCACCAAGAATTCTCCGACGCCGAGTCAGCCGATTGCGGCGTCGCATGTCGATACGATCCTGACGCTGGAGCTGATCGACGAGCCGCCCGCGGCGCCTCCTGCCAAAGCAGAGAAGAGCGCGCCGGCGAAGGCTGCTGCGCCCGCTGCGAAGGCTGGCCCGGCTCCGAAGAACGTGCCGACGGTGAAGCCGGCTCCTGTTGGCAAGGCCGAGAAGGCCGCTCCTGCCGCGCCGGCGGGTCGGGCGGCGCCCGCGGCGAAAAGTGCGCCGGCTCCGCTGCCTGAGATCGAAGTGCTTGCGTTCGATGCGGATGTGTCGATCACGCCGACGTCTGCCCGCGCTCCGACTGCGGCGAACATGCAGGCAGCTGACGTACTGCCGTTCGACGCGAATATCGAAATTCCGACTGCGCATCCGGCGCCGTCCGTTGCCGCGGCTGACATCGAAGTTCTCGATTTCGATGCTGAGCTGACCATTGCGCCTGGGGCTTTGGCTGCCGCCGCAAAAGCTGCTGCCGCCGAGGCCGAAGCCAAGGCCGCCGCTGAAGCCAAGGCCGCCGCTGAAGCCAAGGCCGCCGCTGAAGCCAAGGCCGCCGCTGAAGCCAAGGCCGCCGCTGAAGCCAAAGCCGCCGCTGAAGCCAAGGCCGCCGCTGAAGCCAAGGCCGCCGCTGAAGCCAAGGCCGCCGCCGAAGCCAAGGCCGCCGCCGAAGCCAAGGCCGCCGCCGAAGCCAAGGCCGCCGCCGAAGCCAAGGCCGCCGCCGAAGCCAAGGCCGCCGCCGAAGCC